>JACKQG010000824.1_pt1 | contig 43761 bp, 49 predicted proteins | sample 8237621 | NCBI WGS metagenome assembly JACKQG01 (sample SAMN15677084, study PRJNA649215) | marine metagenome | biome: marine; feature: Black Sea; material: saline water; isolation source: suspended particulate matter (SPM) from the Black Sea western gyre | collected 2013-06-09/2013-06-10 | depth... | reverse complement strand
AAAAGTCGTAACAAGGTGACCGTAGGGGAACCTGCGGTCGGATCACCTCCTTAGACATGGAAAAGTGTACGGGTGTACATAATCTTCACATTGAAATCATCGATGCAATGCATCACCAAAAGTGATGTATGAAGGATGTAGTGGGCCACTCACCGGTGGCTTGCAATGATCGTCGTGCATAGTCGTGTAATATGTGGCTGAATATACCGGTGTAAAGACGGTAATAGGTGGATTGCTAGGCTTGAGGAGAGATGAAGGACGTGGCAAGCTGCGATAAGCTCGGGGTAGGCGCACGCATCCTATGATCCCGAGATGTCCGAATGAGAATCTTGTGCTTATGCACATTCCAGTACACTAGTATTGGAAGTCGAACCGTGGGAATTGAAGCATCTTAGTACCACGTGGAAAAGAAATCAATTGAGATTTCCCAAGTAGTGGCGAACGAAAAGGAAAGAGCCCAAACTGAATCCTTCGGGAGATGTGGTGTTTTGGTATGATAATATGGAATCTTGGAACACAGCTGAAATGATCTGAAAAGTTCTGGCGAAGAGGGTGATACCCCCTTAGGCGAAGTGGGAAGAGTCCTATTCATACCCGAGTAGTTGTCCTTGGTAGTGGGCAATGAATATGGGTGAAAGTAGCATCCGAGGCTAAATATTTCTCAAGACCGATAGTGGACTAGTACCGTGAGGGAAAGCTGAAAAGTACCCCGGAAGGGGGGCGAAAAGTGCATGAAACCTATTACTTACAGACGTGCGTGGCATGGAAGGTGATTTTTTCAGATTAGAGATTCTAGCAATAGAGTTGAAGATTTGATGTTCAAATCATCAGTGTCACGCGTTCCGTCTCGAAACACGGACCAAGGAGCTAACTGTCATGGCAAGCTTAAACTTTCAAAGTGTAGGCGAAGGGAAACCGAGTTCTCGCAGCTTCGCAAGAAGTCAGGAGAAGCGTGTGAAAGTGCGTAGAGTCATGGCGGCTAGGCTAGAAGCCAGTCGATCTATTCCTGAGCTAGATGAAGGCGGGCGAAAGCCCGCTGGAGGTCTTAAGACGTTCTGACGTGCAAATCGTTGTTGTGACTTGGGAATAGGGGTCAAAAACCAATCTAGACTGGCGCTCGCTAGTTCCAACCGAAGCGTCTCGCAGGGCGTGGTTTGTGGAGATAGCGTTTCCGGTAGAGCACTGATAGAGGGGCGCGGGGGAGAAATCCCTCACCCCTCATTCAAACTCCGAACGGATACGCATCGTAGAAGCAAGCACACGGGCTCGTGTGGCGTAAGGCTCACGGCCGAAAGGGGTTTAACCCAGACTGAAGTTAAGGTCCCTAAATTTTTGCTAAGTGTCAAGCCAAAGGGCGTGTTCGCGCCAAGACAGCAGGGAGGTAAGCTCAGAAGCAGCTATCCTTTAAAAAGTGTGTAACAACTTACCTGCCGAGGGGGGATGCCTCAAAAACGGACGGGGCTAAAGCAAAATACCGATACTTTGGATAATTATCAATGGATGATTCGTGGTAGGTTGGCGTAGTGATTGGGTCGAAGCAGGGCGATGACGTCCTGTGGACCGATTTCTATTGCAGATCTTGGTGGTAGTAACAGCATAGTATAGTGAGAATCTATACCACCGTAAGCGCAAGGGTTTCCAGGCAATGCGTTATCAGCCTGGAGGTAGTCGATCCTAAGATGTACCTCAACAGAGTACACCGAATGGGAAACTAGTTAATATTCTAGTACCTTGTATCAAGCGTTTGAGCTATATGGTTCGCTTCCGGATAGGGGTTGTACAACCATCGTTGTATCCAACTATTCGAGGGAGGGGGAGTGTCGTAATGACGAGAACCTTCCCGAGGTAGGAATGGCTTCGCGTTAGCGAAGTTTCCTCGAGTCCAGGAGACCATGAAAGATTGTGTAGTTAGTAAGATACAAGTTCGTACCCAGAACCGACACAGGTGCGCTGGCTTAGAAAGCTAAGGTGCTACGGGTATACCGTATGGTGAGGGAATTCGGCAAATTAGTCCTGTAGCTTAGGTATAAGGGATGCCTGCACACTTCATGAGGAATGGGGTGAGCAGGTTGCAATGACAAGGGGGTTTCGACTGTTTAATAAAAACACAGGCGACTGCTAGTCCGAAAGGATTTGTATAGTCGCTGAATCCTGGCCGGTGCGGGTACCTAAAACTTGGGTTCAACCGAGCTAAGGGCCCGTTAACGCCGGGAGTAACTCTGACTCTCTTAAGGTAGCCAAATGCCTTGTCGGGTAAGTTCCGACGCGCATGAATGGAACAACGAGAGCCCCACTGTCCCCGCCTACAACCCGGTGAAGCCACATAAGGTGGACGAACAGTCCATCAACTTCCATCGGGGAGAGAAGACCCCGTGGAGTTTTACTGCAGCTTGTGCTTGTGGTATAGTAAGAATTGCACAGGGTATCTGGGAGCTATGCCTAACATTCCCCGGGATGTTAGTGAAGCAACGATGTAACACCAGACTCTTTTTGCAGTACCACTTATCCAGTGAAGACCGGAGACACGTGCAGGTAGGCAGTTCGGCTGGGGCGGCACCCCTTTGAAAAGATATCAAAGGGGCCCAAAGTTTAGTTCAAACGGGTCAGAAATCCGTTGAAGAGGGCAAAGCCAAAAACTAGACTGACAGGATTTCCAAACGCACGGAATTCTGAGACGAAAGTCTGGCTTAGCGATCCTTCGTGTGCCCACTATTGGGGCCCGGAGGTGACAGAAAAATTACCCCAGGGATAACAGGCTCGTCGCGGGCGAGAGCTCCTATCGACCCCGCGGTTTGGTACCTCGATGTCGGCTTTTCCTATCCTGGTCCTGCAGCAGGGGCCAAGGGTGAGGCTGCTCGCCTATTAAAAGGGAACATGAGCTGGGTTTAGACCGTCGTGAGACAGGTCGGTCTCTGCCTGATGGAAGCGCGAATAACTGAGGGGAAGTTGCTCCGAGTACGAGAGGAACAGAGCAGCGTGGCCACTGGTTTACCGGTTGTCTGATAAGGCAGGCCGGGCAGCTAAGCCGTTTAGGCTAAGTGCTGAAAGCATCTAAGCACGAATCCTATCCCGAGACAAGTTATTCTTTCGTAAGATGAAGGTCGGCAGCAAAATACTGCGTTGATAGGAAGGTGGTGTAGATCACAAGCTTCGGCGAGTGGTGAGCCAGCCTTTACTAATAGACCAACACATCGGTTCAGCCACTTACATAGAGACTATGCGCGATGATCAAATTTCATATCATCAAGTGGATTACATAATACACGACTTGTACGATGATTTCATTTCAAATCATACATAGCGTAAGCTATGCATTTTTGATTTGATAATTAACTCTTAGCGTTAGCTATGAATTGTAATTATTTGAAATCTGCCTAGTGAAAACTATACACGACTATTTACTCTGTTATTGAAAAATAACATACAACCAATTCTATTATATCAAATGAGAATTTTAGTATGGTAATGGGAATTTCTGCTTCTTTTGAAAAACTAAATATTAATTTTGATGATTTTGAAGAAATCCTATCTGATCATTCTATTGTTGCAATTACTGATTCAGAAGGAACAATAATTTTTGCAAATAAAAAATTCTGTGAACTATCAAAATATTCTGAAGAAGAATTAATTGGACAGAATCATAGAATTTTAAAATCTGATGAACATTCTGATGAATTTTTTACTGAGTTGTGGGATGTTATCTCTTCTGGCAAAGTTTGGAGCGGTGAAATAAAAAATCGTGCAAAAGATGGCACATTTTATTGGTTAAAATCCACTATTATTCCTACATTTGATTCTGATAAGAAAATTCAAAATTATGTTGCAATTAGAACTGATATTACTAAAGAAAAAAAAGTAGAGGCCAAACTTTTAGCATTAGAAAAAAAACTCCTTAAACAAAATAAGAATTTAATTTCTGAAGTTGAAAGTAAAAGCAGTGATTTAGTTAGATCTGAACGATTGGCTACCATTGGAACTATGGCAAGTAGAGTTGCACATGATTTGAAAAATCCATTAACCATAATGCACACTTATGCAGAAATGCTAACTCCTGAAATTTTATCAAAACTTGAATCTAAAGATAAAGAAAAATGGCTAAGGATGCAAAATTCAATTTTTGATATGGATAGAATCATCGAAGATGTTTTAGATTTTGCTAGAACTACTGAAATCAAAAAGAAAACTAGTTCGTTTATGAATATTTTGAAGTTAGCTATGAATCACATAAAATTTTCCTATGGAATTACTGTGAATTTACCTGAAAAAAATTTCACTCTCAAATGTGATCCTCGAAAAATAGAGGCGGTGTTATCTAATCTGATCAATAATGCTGTACAGGCAGTGGATGGACAGGGTGAAGTAAATGTAACTGCTTCTGCCGATTCCAAATTTTTAACTATAAAAGTTTCTGATTCTGGACCTGGTATTCCTGAGGAAAACATGAGCAGGATATTTGAGCCAATGTTCACCACTAAAACTACTGGTACTGGATTGGGATTGGTAATTTGTAAAAGTATAGTAGAACAACACGGTGGCACTATTTCTATGAGTAACAAGCCTACTACATTCACTGTTACTTTACCTCTGTAGATATTATTAGTGGGCTGGCGTTTACTCTTCTAACTCAATATCTTTTTGAAGTTCTTTTGGTAATCCTACCCACCATTCATTTTGGTTCTCAGGCATTAGTCAAAGTGATCTAGAGTTGCTAATAGATCTGTTGCTTAATTCTTCAAAGTAAATATTCAACAAAATATGACAAAACCTAGTCTTTTACATATTTCAAATCTGTCGTCTCTGGAAAATCTTTTATTTTCACAATTATGGTGTCTCCTAATTTATTGAAAACTCTTTGTCGTTTTTCATTAGTTAAAATCCATCCCAAAATCACATCGATTGGAAGTAGAAATGATTTACCAAAACTACTTAGTATGATTCCTGTTAATTTTGGCTTTCCACCTTTAATGTCTACTACTTTCAAATTGAGAATTTTTTTCCCAATTGTTTGACCTGTCTTGTATTCTAAAATTATCCAATAAACAAAGAATAAGATACTGGCTGGAATATACTGTATGTTTTCAGCCCATAGTCCAGCATCATCAAATTCATAATATATTGATCCAAATGATAAAAAAATAATCATGGTGGATAAGCTTGAAATTATTACAAAATCAATCAGCCACGCAAGAAATCGATCAATCCATTTTGCAAGTATGATTTTAGAATCTGATCCATTCCTTTCATTACTCATACTGTGAGTAAATATTTCAAATTAATAAAACATGTTAATCATTGGTTGACACTATTTACAACATAGTTGATTTATTCTCTCTTTATGAAAACTATCCATGAAAGCAAAATTTGCAACATCATGCGACTCTTGTGGTGATAAAATACAACCTGGTAAAGAGATTGCAAAAAATAAAGATGAAAATTGGGTTCACAAACACTGTGTTGAGGATTCAGAAGGATTACCTTAGAAATTAATAGTCATATCTTTAAAATAATTTAGAATTATTTTTGATATCTATAAATCCTCTAGACCTATTTTTATGGACATTTCGTAGAAGTGAAAAAGATGTTGTAAATCTATACACTTCTCTTTCTCCCGTCATGCAGTTGGCTACAGGTGGCTCTATGCTTAATTTTGGATTTTGGGATCAAAATCATGAGGATCCTATTTCTGCACAAAAAAATCTCTGTCGAGTTTTTGCAGATATGGCAGAGTTATCTTCTGGAATGGATGTTGCTGACGTGGGTAGTGGACTATCTGCACCATCTAAGATGTGGAGGGATGAATATTCTGATCTTAAATTGTATGATGTAAATATTAATTTCAAACAATTGGTTTTTCCTGGACATCAAAAAAACATTGAATTTTTAAATTCAACTTCGACAAAATTACCATTTCAAAACAATTCCCTTGATCGTGTGTTGGCATTAGAGTCTGCACAACATTTCAAACCTCTCTCTACTTTTATTGCTGAATCTAAAAGAATCTTAAAGCCATCTGGATTGCTTGTCATGGCTGTTCCTGTAACTCTCAAAAAATCTTCCTTAAGAGAATTGGGACTTTTAAAATTCACATGGTCCTCTGAACATTACAGTATAGATTACATCAAAAATTCAATTCTATCTGCTGGATTTTCAATATCTGAAGAAAAATTAATTGGCTCCAAAGTTTATGATCCTCTCGCAGATTATTATTTGAAAAACAGAGTAAAACTAAGAGAAGCGATTTTGAAAAATTATCCTTCATACGTTGAAAAAATTCTATTCAAATCAATCCAAAAAATGAAAAAAACATCTGAATCTAAAATTATTGATTATGTTTTGTTAAAATGTTATTTATGATCACACTTTTAGTATATTTCGTGTAATCAAATTTTCCATAGCTCGTAAATACTCTGATTCAGAAATTTTTTCTTGTAATAGCCACTTTGTAGTTATTTTCCACCACTTTGGAATTTCTGTTTGATATGATTTGCCATTGTATTTTGTATCAAAGAAATTGGTATCTGTAATTATTGTTTTCTCTCCAACTGACAATACTTTTGTCTCATGAAATTCATACAAAAAAACAAGGCCTGTGTCTTTATCGACGATTTTGACATTCTGACCTGTTGAATCCGTTGCTAACCACGATTGTTTTATCTGTCCATCTATCATGTATGTTGTTTCACTTGTAATTTTCAAATCTTTTGCAATGATATCTTCTGTGTATATTGGAATTGGTATGACATATTCATAAAATTTACAACATTCTTCTGTTTTGATCAATCCTTTCATATCTAGATTCATTTGTGTTGTCTCTGTCCCTTCCTTCGAAGTCTCAGTAATTTTTAAAATTATTTCATTATCACTAATTGAATACACTTCGTGTTCTATGGTGACTGTGTTATCGTATTTGTCAATATGTGAATATTTAATAAAATCTCGTTCCTTCAAACATAACTCACTTTGATTACATTTTCGTTCTTTTGCTTCTGAAAAAATAATCCCTGCTTCTATCATGGTTCTAATTCCATGTGCAAAATCTGTATCTTGATTCACATTATCTACCCACATTTGGGCTTCTTTTTTAATCCAGTTTGGAATAACGTCGGAATATCTCAAGTGTCTTTCTTTGATGTAACTTGAATCTCCTAGATATTTTTCAATTTCTGCTATCAATACTATGTCTCTGGCTTGATGTGTACTGTTCCATGCAACGTGATTGTATAAAATCGCACATGTTCTAAGATTGGGAAAATTTGAATGCTGTTGAGTCAGATTATCTATTCCAAGTAATTCATATTCATCATAAAAAAACTCACAAAATTTTAAAATGTCTTCTGATGTACTTACTGGAAATCCTGGATCATGAGCATAACTGTTTTGAAGACCAAAACTTGATATTAACACAATTGCCATAATTCCAAAGCCTAGTATTCTCAATAATTTTATGTTTCAAGTTTTACTTATTAATTCCATGTAAAAATTTCTTAAACATGGTGACCAATCTGGAATTATGACCCATGTCATAATCCTGTATTTCTTAAATTGGCTAGGTTTTTATTTTTGATATTTTAATTCTAAATATAATGTCTGATGCTGGCTTGAAATTATTTGGTGAAAAATGTAACCAATTGCTGACTGAATCTGAGATTCGATTTGCAGGTATTGTTGACAAAGAGGGCAAACTAATAGCTGGTGGCTTCAAAGAAGGCCTTGTTCCTCATGAAGGTGATGAGACTCGTTTACAATCCTTTTTAGAATTTGTTTCAAAAGCATCTATACGAAAAGAATATGATGAAAGTTTAGGACCTATCAATTACCTTGCAGCACGAAGAGACAAGGCAGTTTTAGTGAGTTTTCCATTCCCTATCACACAAATACTGTTACTAATTTCTGCAGAACCATCTGCAAATATTGAAAATTTGGCAAAAAAAGTGGTCGAAATTTTCACTGACGTTAATTAGATCTAATTATGCCATTTGGCAAATTCTTTAATTACACCTTGAAAAATTATCTTTAATTATGAATGTCCTTCTGATTTTTATTTTTCTACTGTTTACGTCTCCAATATTTTTCGTTTCTTCTTTTGCAAGCGTTAATGATTTTACTACTGACAAAACACTTTACAATACTAATGAATCTATAATCATTTCTGGTAGTGTTGATTATGATCCTGATCTTTTTTCTATAATTGTGCAAATCATTACTCCTAGTGGATCTGGTTTGGCTCATGTTGATAGCATTATTCCAAACAATGATGGAACTTTTACAAAAATAATTAATGCTGGGGGTCCTACATGGTCTGAAAATGGAGATTATACAATAAAAATTTCTTATGGTGGAAATTTAGAGAAATCTATAGAATATCGAAAATCCTCTGAGTATGTTTCGCCAACATCCACACCGCCAACATCCACACCGCCAACATCCACACCGCCAACATCCACACCGAATACTGACGTTAATGACTCGTTTATTGAGAATCCTAAGATGCTACTTTTTGGCTTTCCTGCTTTTGATAAATCCCCACAATACTATGTTGACCGATACAATAATGAGCCATCATACAAATCTTGGTTTGATTCACAATTCCCATCATATGATCTTGATCAGGTTATAGGTTATCCTTCTACCCATGTGGAAAATTTTCCTGCTTTTGATAAATCCCCACAATACTATGTTGACCGATACAATAATGAGCCATCATACAAATCTTGGTTTGATTCACAATTTCCTGGAAAAACAATCTACTCTATTCTAGGATTTTCTACCTATATTCCAGATTGGATAAAGGATTATGCAAGAAATTGGGCTACTGGGGAAATTTCTGATAGTGAATTTATGCTTGGGTTGGATTTCATGATACAAAATAAGATTATTGTAATCTCTGGAATCAATTACAATTCTTTTTCCACTGAAGATGTGCCGTCTTGGTTTAGAAATACATCTCATTGGTGGGCTACCGGAGTTATCTCTCAACAGGAATTCATTAATTCCGTCAAATATTTGATCCAAGAAGATATTATTTTAGTTGAATAATTTAGAATACTATTAATTCTGTTTCTGATGATGTATTTTATGAAAGCCACTTTTGGTGCAGGATGTTTTTGGCATGTTGAGGATTTACTCAATAAAACAAAAGGGGTCAAATCCACTGCAGTAGGATACATTGGTGGACAACTTCCAAATCCTACGTATGAAGAAGTATGCACTGATAAAACCGGGCATGCAGAAGCTGTAGAGATTGAATATGATCCTGATGAAATTTCTTTTGAAGAACTTTTAGATGTATTTTGGTCAAATCATAATCCAACAACATTAAACCGCCAAGGTCCTGATGTTGGAATTCAATATCGTTCATCCATTTTTTATCATGATGAAAGTCAAAAAGAAATTGCTGAATCCTCTAAAGAATTCCTAGAAAAGTCAGGAAAATACGATAACCCTATTGTCACTGAAATAGTTCCTGCCCCTACATTCTACAGGGCAGAAGAATACCATCAAAAATATTTTAAAAAACACGGATTTTCTTAGATTACTTTACAACTACTACTGGAATCTTTGATGTGTGGATTACATAATTAGAAACACTTCCAAAGAACATTTCTTTTGTTGAACTTCTTCCACGTGATCCAATTACAATCATATCAAAATTACCTTTTCCGTGGGCCATTTTGATAATATTGTATCCTATTTCGCCCCTGGCAATCTTTTCATTAAACACAATGCCGTTTTTAGCAGCTAAATTCTTTGCCTCTTCCATGAATTTTTTAACTTTATCGTTTAGGGCTTTTTCTACAGAGCCAACACCTCTAAATTCTGAGTGTGGTGGTGCGTAAATTGAATAAATTCCAGTAATTGTAGCTCCACAACTTCTAGCTAGTGTAATTGCCGTTTCTAGCCCTCTAGTGGAGTTTTTAGATCCATCTAATGGGACCAATATTTTTAAAATTTTCTTTTTGATCACAATTATTCACTTTGGTTGATACTAAAAAACATACTTCTTATTTCCAAAAATCTTGTTTGTTATTTAGGTGATTGATCGCCAAATTCATTAAAACTTATCTAGTGATGATAATTGTTGCTAAAATAGTGGAAGAGAAATTTCTTAAAATTGATGGGCATAAAATTCGCTATTTGGAATCAGGCAATTCAAAAAACATCATTGTTTTACTTCATGGATTGGGTGCATCAGCTGAAAGATGGTTAAGTGTGATCCCTCTTTTTTCAAAGAACTACCGAGTAATTGTTCCTGATTTAATAGGATTTGGATTAAGTGATAAACCGCATCTTGATTATACTCCTGAATTCTTTTCAGACTTTTTAGAAAAATTTTTTGCACAATCTGGAATTGTTCGTCCAAACTTAATTGGCTCCTCATTGGGAGGACAAATTGCAGCTAATTACACTTCATCACACTCTGAAGAAATTGAGAAACTTATTCTTGTTTCTCCTGCAGGAGCTATGACACAATCAACACCTGCTCTTGATGCATACGTTATGGCTGCATTGTATCCTAGTGAACAAACTGCCAAAAATGCATTTGAGCTAATGGAGGGTTCTGGTGAAGAAATTCCACAAGAAATTGTCACTGGTTTTATTGAGCGAATGCAATTACCTAATGCAAAACTTGCATTCATGTCTACTGTTTTAGGATTAAAAAACTCTGAACTAATTACTACGAAACTTGGATCTATTACAACACCTACTCTGATAATTTGGGGTTCAGACGATCCTGTAATCCCAATTGGTTATTCTGATAGTTTTATCTCATCTATTCAAGATTGTCGCTTTTTTAGAATGGACGGATGCGGTCATACTCCATATGTTCAAGATCCACACACTTTTGCTTCCAAATCTTTAGAATTCCTTAATGGGGTTTAGATCATTTAAATACTGATGATTCCAACCATTACCTATGAGTGGTAATCAAAACCTATACGATCCTTCTGAGATGTTCAAATCTTGGATTCAAAAAAGTGGACGCGCTCAAGCAGAATTTATGAAAAATTTTGGTTCATTGATGACAAATCAAACTAGCCAAACATTCAATCCTTTGGAAACCCTAAAGGGAGTTTCTGACAGTGCTCGACAAACTCAATCTAACATGATGGATAACATGTCGACCATGCAAAGTAAAAGTATGGATACCATGTTTAACATCGGCCAAATGCTTCCCTCATTCATGAATTGGGGTGCTTACAAAACTACTATCAGTAGTAATGGGCGAATCTCTATTCCTGAAGCTGAACGTAATGCCCTTGGTTTAGGTGACGGTGATTTAGTTCAAGTCATTATTCTACCAATAGCAAAAAAATCAAAAAATAAGGAGGTGAAACAATGAGTAAAAACGAAACAACACAAACAAATCCAAAAGATGTATTTTCTGTATATCAAGAAAATGTTGACAAACTCTTCAACGGTATTAAACAATCAGTACCACAATATCATCAATCAATTACTAATGTACAACAGGAATATCTTCAAGCATATGAAAATGTAGTAGATTCAACTATCACACTACAAAAAGAATATGTAAAGAAATCTGGTATTGCAGCAAATATCCCTGAAGCAACATTGAAAGTAATTAATGATACAACTGAAGAATTTGTGAAGGCAGCTTCTATACAAAACCAAGTGACTCTTGCAACTATCGATGCAACACAACAAAATATCAAAACATTCAACGATAATGCAAAATCATTTGCTGACCTAAACAAAAACATTCTACAATCTTGGATTTCTGCATTCACTACAAAAACAAACTAGTGGAAAATCTATTTTTTTAATCTTTTTTCTTTTTTTATGATCTTTCAGCTAACCATTTTCCTAGCTCGGGCAAAACTTTCTTCTGTGATAAGGAACTAGCTATCATTCCAACATGTCCAGTTGGATACATTCTCAAGGTTTTATCTTCACTTCCAATTGCATAATGAAGTGGCATACTACATTCTGGAGAAACTAAATGGTCTCCTACTGCTATTTGTGTGAATGTGGGCATGTCTATTTTTTTCAGATCTATACGTTCTCCTCCAACATACATTTTATTCTGAATTAACAGATTGTCTTGATAGATATCCTTAATCCATTGCTTGAACAACTCACCTGGAATTGGCGGAGTGTCGCCTAACCATTTTTCAACTCTGAGGAAATTATCTACGTATTTTTTATTATCTATATTTTTAAAAAATTTCACATATTTTTCAATTCCTTGCTCAAATGGTTTTAAGACTGAAAAACAATAATACATGAATTCTGGTGGCATGTTACCTATTGTATCGACCATTTTGTCAACATCCATGTGCTTGGCAAGATTACTGATTACAGTAGTATCTCGCCATCCATCAATTACTGGTGCTGTTGCAATGTAGTTTTTTACACTTTCTGGATGTAATGTTGCATATGCTGTTGCAATTGTTCCTCCAGTACAATATCCCTGCAATGAAATTTTTTCAGTTGATGATTCATTTTTGATATGTTCTACAGATGCATCCAAATAACCATTAACATAATCATCAAAATCCAAATACTTGTCCATACTAGTTGGTGTTCCCCAGTCTAACATGTATACATCAAATCCTTGTTCGAGTAGATTTCGCACCCAACTCTTTTCTGGCTGAATATCTAAAATGTGGTATCTGTTGATTAATGCGTATGATATTAGAAGTGGTGTTTTGTGTTGTTTCTCTGTAAGCGGCCTATAATGTAGTAATCTTGTTTTATCTAATTTTTGTACTGTATCGTGTGGCGTTACTTCTAAACTAATTTCGTCTGGGGCTGAAACTAATTTTGGTGCATCCATTACATTTTTACTAAATTTTAAAACTTCTTCAATTATTTTTGGATCTATTCTTGATTCACTATGCATTCTTTTTCATCTCTCTTTTTTTTAATTCTAATTCTAATTTACCAACTCTTTTTTTCAATGAATGCATTTCTTTGTATACTTCATCAATCTCTTCTTTACTTGGAAGATTAACTGATTGTAAAACAACATTTGTAATGTTATTCCAATGCTTGGTTAGTTCTAATTCTTTTGATACGAGTTTTCCATAATTCTCTCCAAACTTTTTAGAATCAAATAGTTCTGTGAAATCATTATCGAAAATATCTATCCATATTCTCTTGAATGCTTCAATTTGTTCTACGTCTTGTGGCACTTCTGGAGCTTTTAGATTCACTTTCTTTTGAGCAACATCCCATGCATCTGCAAGCTGTTTGTAATATTCTGTAAGATATTGATTGAATCCCACCAAATCTTCATTTATCTCAATTAACTCTGTAGTTACTTTTTTTGAGTTAGCCGCAAATGCTCTCATTGGTCCTGTCGATGTCAACGCTTGCGGCTTACTTGACATCAAATGCATGATATCTGTCCAAAATAACGACAAATGTTTGTAATAATCAGTAATGTCTTTAGATGAATCTGCTTGCACAGATATCTATTATTACAGATCGCAATAAATAGTTCGATTGTTAAATTAGACTAATGGACAATGTTGATGAACTTGAAAAAATGTGTCAAAAAATTATCCAATTAGATCCAAAGATGCGCTCATCTAGGCTCATCAATAGCAGGGGTCATCTTACAGCCGGTGGGATGAAGGATGGTCTATTATCACTAGAGGCCCAAAAACAAGATGAAATGATGTTCATGGAACTTGCCTTGCGAGTTAGAATGAGACATGAATTTGATGCTGAATTTGGTGAAGTTCATTTTTCAATGTCTTATAGAGACAAAGTAATTGTCATGAGTTTTCCTTTGAACAATGACGATGTTTTGTTGGTATCCTGTGAAAAAGAAATTGATTTTGGTAAATTACCATTCAAAATTCTTGAAATTATTAAACCTCTGAAAAAATCCCCTATGAAGACATTCTAATCATAACAACTTAATTCTTCTTTTCCAACACTTGATTATGGCTTTGGGACAATATGTGAGTTGGTCTGAAATTGATTCGTTAATTGAAACTCTTTCAGATCTCATTTTAAAATCGTCTAGAACTTTTTCAAGTATTACTACCTTGAGCAGGGGTGGATTGATACCCTCTCGGTTACTGGCTGATCATTTAGGAATTGAAAAAATTATTGTTGATGAAAATAAAATTTCATCAGATTCATTAGTTGTCGATGATATTTTTGACACTGGAGAAACATTTGAAAAAATAAAATCTATGGTTGATGATCCCTCTAAACTATTTTTCGTTACATTATTTGCAAGGAGTGGGAAATCTTATCCTCTACAATTACTTTATGGGAAAAAAACAAACAATGATGCATATGTTGTCTTTCCTTGGGATAAATTAGAATTTGAAAGATCTCAAAAATAATATTGAACGTTCTTAGTAGTTGAGCATTTTTCTTAGCCCTGAACATCTATTTCTGATGGTTACTTCGGTAACTCCTGATGCAATTGAGATATCTTTTTGTGATTTTACTTCTCCTGTACTAATACATGCAAGATAAAGTGCAGCTGCAGCTATTCCCATTGGGTCTTTTCCTGCTACAATGCCTTCCTCTTTGGCTTGATTCAAAATTGTAATTGCTTTACGTTTGCTTTTTTCACTGAGCTCTGCAATGCTGGCAATTCTGGATACTCCTTTGACAGGATCTACAACTGGCATCTTTAATTCTAATTCTCTGAAAATTAATCTATAACATCTTGCAACATCTTTTCTTCTAATGTTTATTCCCTTTGCAATATCATCTAATGTTCTTGGTGTTTCTGTATTTCTACATGATGCATAAAGACATGCTGCTACTAATCCTTGGATTGAGCGACCACGAACAAGTTTTTTCTCCATAGCTTTTCTGTAAATGTAAGCTGCTTTCTCAATTACTGCATCAGTTAGTGCAAGTTTGTCTTTTAGTTTATCCATTTCATTAAGGGCTTGTCTCAAATTTCTATCTGCAGAAGAATGTGCTTGACTCCTGCTATCCCATGTTCTTAATCTTTCAATTGAAGTTTTCATGGATGTTGAAAGTGGTTTCCCGGTTGCATCTTTGTTTGCTGCACCGATTACAGTTGATAATCCCATATCATGCATTGTCAGAGATGTACCTGCACCTGTTCTTGCTTTGTTGCCTTCATCATTTGAAAAGGAACGCCATTCAGCACCTGTGTCTGCAATTTTATCTGTGACAACTAAACCGCATTTACTGCAGAATAATTCCCCTGTGTTTTGATCTGTAACCATTTTTTTATCTCCGCAAGATGGACATTTTGGACCTGACATCATTGTATTTTTAAGCATAATATTGATAATCATCAAAATCCCTTATTATCCATTTTACATAATATCTGCAGGTTAATTGTGTGTAGGTTGAGCTAACTCATATTCTCGTTTTTTAGAATATGATTTAGATTTTCAAGTTTAACTTAGCAAGCAGTATGCGTATGATGGATTGAACGATGGATACATGATATTGTTTTCATCAGTCACATGTTTTCCTCCAAGTGAATGTCCTAACTCATGTGTCATTATTGTTTCAACACTACGTATGTCGTATAGTTGAAAACTTCCATCACAATTATAATCTCCCAATGTTACTTCTACTACTCCCTTTCCAAGGTGTGCATGCCCTAACACTCCATCCCCAATGTTGCGAACAACCCATGTTATCCAAACATTTGCTTCATGTTTTAGATTTGTAACTTCGAATTTGACTCTTGCCTCTTTATCTAAATTTTCAATCTCTAATTCTCGCCCTTCCCAAAATTCAAAAGAATTCTTTAATGTGCTGATATGATCCAATGGAAGTCCTGATGGTTGCTCGTTGATGAATACTTTGTAATAAACAACGTATACGTCATTTTCAATTTGATAAGTTGGATCAGGAAATTTATCTGATGCTGTTTTAACTTCGTTTTCAAAATTCCATTTTATGTAATCTCTGAGGAATTTTTTTATGACGTCTTGACTGGGATTAGGATATTCGATGTATCTTTTCTCTTTAGATATGTTGTTTGAAACATCTCTGAGATATTTTTCAAATAAATAAAATTCATGATCTAAATCCTCTTGAGATTTCTGTGAATCTTTTTCAAAATTCACTGTGATGAATCCGTTATTGATTAACCATTGAATGCTTTTAAAAAATTCATCATCTGCTAGTAATCCTTGGCTCCACCAACCTGCATTTTTTCTAAGCCATGAAGGCAGTTCTGACTCTGATGTTCCTTCCGATGATTGGTTTTCAGGAATTTGAATTATGCCACGTTGCACTAAATATTCTATACCTTTTGCAAAGTCTTGATCAGATATTTGTGTCAGAGACCACCATTTTGCATTGTTTTTAATCCATTCTGGAATTGATGTAATTTGTTTTGTTTCATTTGGCTTCTGAGTTGGAGTGTAAGGGTATTTTGAAATAACTTTGTTGATAAATTCTTTGTAATTATTTATCACCACACTATTTGGCTTTTCTTTTGATGCTTTTTCAAAATATGCTATTGATTCCTGATATTCTCCCAAATTTCCAAAACCTACTCCCATACCTGTTAAAGAAATAACATCATTTGGCCTGTGTTGTAATACTTTAAAGAATTGTTTTAATGAATTAGCATGCTGATCAAGGTTACTTTGAGCAATTCCTTTCATTTTAAGTGTGGAAATATTATTTGGAACAATATCTAATATGTCATCATAAATGGTAATTGCTTCATTATATTCCCCTTTGACAAAATGCTCTTTAGCTAAATTAAACATACTTTCAGGATCCTGATTATCTTGAGCAATTGCGTTTTGAATAAACAGAGTTGAACTAAACAAAATCACAAATAATAAATAAATAAATTTCATCTTTATTTTCTCATATTTTGATTTTGTTTATACTTTGTTTCTAATTTATACTCTATACATGCCCTTTTTTTGATTGATATTTGAGTTGTCTCTATCTCTTAGAAAATCTTTAATTGATTACAATTACGTGATTTTGTATTGACAAATATTGGTGCTGGGGAAATTATTTACGATTTACGCAAAAAGATTCAGGAGATTCAATCAAGCTTGGAACAATTAGGGGAACCTGTAACTGATATGCCTGAGATGATTCAATCTGCCAACTTACTTCGTTCAAATGAGTATCTCTCAAAAGCCAATGAAAAAAAATCTGAATTATTAATTGCATATGCTAAGTATTCTACAGCCCTTGAAGAATTACTTTCATCTGTTTTTGATATTCAAAAAGATCTGAAAGATATTCTAAAACAACAATCTTCACTAATTTCTGATTCGTCTAAAAAAGCACCAAAACCTAAAACAAAATTAAAGAAAAAATAATTTTATTTTGATAAATGCACGATATCGCCTGCTATGACCTTATGCGTTTTACCCTTATCTGATATTATCAATGCTCCATCATCATCGATTTTAATGGCCTTCCCTTTGATTTTCCCCTCGGTAGTGTCTAATTCAACATTTTTGCCTATGGTTGAGGATCTTATTGTCCATTGTGAAATGATTTCCTTTGTTTGTTTTGCATTTAACATCTTGTAAATTTTTTCTAACTCTAACAAAAAAGATTGAACTAATTGTACTGGTTTAATTCCTTGCTTTTCATTTTTAAGAGATGCCACTCCGTAGAAATTAGGAGTTACTTTAAGTAATTTTTCAATTTGCTTTACATTGATATCGAAATTAATTCCTACACCTAAAACTAAGTTTTCAATTTTGTTTGATTCTAATGATACGTCGACTAACATCCCTGCTACTTTTTTACCTTTAATTGTTAAATCATTAGGCCATTTTAATTCCGGCTTGATTGAAAATATCTTCTCTATTGCAACTGCTAATGCAAGTGAAGATGCTATTGGAAATAATGTTGTAATTGAAATGTCAAATTTTGGTTGTAGTATTATTGAAATCCAAATTCCACCTTTTGGAGAAACCCATTTCCTACCTGACCTTCCTCTACCTCCAGTTTGTTTTGCTGCAACTATTATTGCTCCTACATTAGAAGGGTCATCTGCCATTTTCAAAGCCTGATTTTGAGTAGAGTCTATCGAGTCAAAATAATATGCTTGTTGTCCAATGCTCTTTGTTTTTAAATTTGAAGTAATTTCCCATGGTAACAATAATTCTGAATTTGAGATTAACTTGTATCCTAGTTTTTGTTTTGATTCAACAATGTATCCTAACTCTTGAATTTTTTTGATATGTTTCCATACTGCAACTCTGCTAATTCGTAAAACATCACTCAAATCCTGACCTGAGAGATATTCTGTATTGTGAGTTTGTAAAAATGTCAGTACTTTGACTAACCCTGGATTGTCAAAAGAATTGTAAATCAACTATGATTTGTTTTTATTTCAAGTATAAAACACAAACTAGAAACCTATGTCAAAATCCATTCCGCCATCGTCCATACCATCATCCATGCCTCCATCTCCTGTATCTGGCATATTTTCAGGGGCTACATAATCGGTCATGGCCATTCCCATCATACTAAACATCATTGAAAACATCATCATATCTATTATTCCAAAAAACATCATTGATGGAATAATTGATTTGTTATTTTCCATTTCTTGTTTTAGTTTCTCTTTATCTCCAGATTTGTACAACATTGACATCTGATTCCATTTTGTTTGTAATTCATGAATCCTCTCATCTGCTTCTTTGGAGCCTTTCTCTGTAGGTGTAATTTCTACTTTCATTCCAAACCATCCTTTTTTTTCTTCAGCTTTGATAAATCCTCTTTTTTCTAATTGTTCTAAAATTGAGTTTAATTCCTCTGGTTCGATTTGGGTCATTTTTTGGATTTTATCAAATTTCTTAATTCCATGTTTTATTGCTCCCAACACGATGAGATCTTTGGGTTCTGATTCCATATGTTTTCACTTTGATACTGGTAAAAAATTCTTTCTTTAAATGATATAAATTCAAAAATTATATTCTGCACCATTGAATGCCTATCGTGGAACAAGATCCTTCATCAGATCAACAAATCCGTGAAATTCTTTCATTAAAGAAAATAGTTGTTGTTGGCATGTCTAAAAATTCCTCAAAAGCAGCACACTATGTACCCAAATATCTGTCTGAAAATGGATATGATGTTACTCCTGTGAATCCTACGACTAGTGAAATTTTAGGAAAAAAATGTTATAGTTCTGTTTCTGAAATCGATGAGGAAATTGATATCATTGATGTCTTTAGACCATCTGATCAGGTGTTGCCTATAATTCAAGAAGCAATAAAGAAAAAACCCAAAGTAATTTGGCTACAAGAGGGAATTCATAATTCTGAAGCTGAAGACTTGGCAAAAAAAGCTGGAATTAAAGTGATTTTTAATCGATGCATGTTGGCTGAACATCAGAGATTATCATAATGACTGATTTTGAAAATTTTTATCATGATTTGTTGGATTTCGTTAAGAAATATGAAAATCAAAACGTTCCTCTAAAAATTGAAAAAGATCTTGAAAATGATATTGTTAAAATTTTTGGCGAAAAAATCTCTTCTCTATCTAGGGCTCAAAACGGTCTTAATGATGTAACTGAACTTGCATACACTACTGCAGAACATCATCCTTATTGGAATTTAATCTACAATTGTTCTGAAATTACAAATAGTGTTTTAGAAAAATGGAAATCTGCTCTTTCTGAAGACGATATTTCTGATATTGAATGGGCAATCAAAGAATTGAATCAAACTTTGGAAAAAATCAAAAAGAAAAAACCTTCTACTTGCTAGGCAGAGATAAATATTCTAGAGTGTTACTTCTCTTATGCCTATTAAGATTGGTTTAATTGGTAAAACTAACACTGGCAAAACCACATTCTTTAACTCTGCAACTCTATCTTCTGAAGAAATTTCATCATATCCGTTTACTACAAAATCTCCTGTATCTGGCATTGCCCACGCAATTACACTATGTGTTCATCCTGAATTTAAAATTCAAGACAATCCAAATAATTCAAAATGCCTTGATGGTTGGCGATACATCCCAATTGAACTAATTGACTTGCCTGGTTTGATAAAAGATGCTTGGAAGGGAAAAGGACTTGGAAATCAATTCTTATCTATTGCCGCACAATCTGATGCTCTGTTACATGTAGTTGATGCTTCTGGAGGAATTGACTCTACTGGAAAAATATCTGAAGTTGGAACTGGGGATCCGATATCTGATTTTGCAGACATTGAAGAAGAATTAATCATGTGGTATCATAAAATTTTAGAAGGAAACAGAGACAAAGTTTCAAAATTAATTAAAACTGGAACTGATGTGTCCGATGCCCTAACTGATCTTTATCGTGGAATTGGTGTAACTAAAAATCATATCAAAGATACATTTCATGCAACTGATCTTGAAGAAAAAGATTTTGATGATTTTGACATGACTGATACTAAGAAATTTTCATCGCATTTGCGTAAAATATCAAAACCCACTTTGATTGTTGCAAATAAAGTTGATGTTGAGGGTGCTGACAAAAACTTTGCCCGACTAAGAGAGAGATACAATGATTCTATAGTAATTCCTGTGAGTGGAGATAGTGAATTCGTTCTTAGACGTGCAGAGCAGAAAGGATTGATAAAATATTCTCCAGGGTCTGAAACATTTGAAATTATTAAATCAGATGAACTAAATGAAAAGCAAAATAATGCTTTGAATTTCATTAAACAAGGAATTATGGGTGAGTATATGAGAACTGGAGTTCAATTTGCAATTAATGTTGCAGTTTTCAAATTACTCAAGATGAATTCTATTTATCCTGTGGCTGACGAAAAGAACATGTCTGATAAAAAAGGCAGAATTTTACCTGACCTTATTTTACTAAAAGATGGGGCTACAATCAATGATCTTGCCAATGAAATTCATTCTGATTTGACAAAAGGGTTGCTTTACGGGAAAGATTTACGATATAATTTGAGACTCCCTACTGATTATCAATTAAGAGACAGAGATGTGGTTTCTCTAGTCAGTGCCGTAAAAAAATAATTTCTATTGGATTTTATTTTTTAATTTTATCAAAACATCATTTGTCATTTTTAACAAACTGTCTATTTTTGGATCTCCTACAAATGTTCTAGTCATACAATTTTAATTCTAAAATTGAACATAACAGATTGTATGTTATTTTATGTGACAGTCTATTTTGAGCCTAGTTTTTGGTATTATCTATATGCGTAAATGCGTTCTCTGATACTTTCAAATTGATAAATTTTTCAGATTGGATAATCTTTGCAAGAATTTCTATCCCTTCAACTGTTCTAATACTTGGTTTGCTAAAAAAAGAATTTGCATCTACTGCGAAAACTCTGTTGGTTTTTACGGCAGTTAAGGAATTCCATATGTTGTCTTTTTTTAGGATTTGATAGTATTCTGATATTGTTCTTTCTACATCAAAACCACATGGCATCAAAATAATAATATCTGGATCTGATTTTGTAACCTCGTCCATGGTTAATCGTCTGGAATGTTCGCCAATTTTACTTATCATGTTGATTCCTCCTGCAATTTCAATCATTTCTGGAACCCAATGTCCTGCAGTAAAGAAAGGTTCAATCCATTCTATTGCAAGCACTTTTGGATTTTTTGAATTTGTAGATTCTTTAATCTTTTGAATTCTTTTTTCAAGTGAGTCTACAATTCTTCTAGATTTTTCTTCACACCCTAGTATTTTTCCCAACTGTGTAACTGATTCTAAAATCTCTTGCATGTTATGTGGATCCATTGAATGAAGAATTGGTTTTTTTTCAAGAACTTTTACTGCCTTACTAACTTGATTTGTATATGCTGCACATACTTCGCAAGTTTCTTGAGAAATTATTAAATCTGGATTTGCATTTTTTAAATTGTTTTCGTGCAAAACAAAAATATCTTTACCCTCTTTTAACAAATTACAAGTCGCTGTGTCTATTTCTTTACTTGTCAATTCTTGTGAATTAATTACAGTGGTTATGACTTTGGCTTTTTTTGTTGCATCTGGTGGGTATTTACATTCGTGAGTCACTCCGAATAATTTATCCTGTTCTTCTAATTCATAAAGCAATTCTGTCGCACTCGGCAGAAATGAAACAATCCTATTCACTGTCATATTTTTTACAAAAATTTATCACTTAAACACCATCCGTTGACAAACTATCAATTTTTCTTATTAGGCAGATTAATAGGCACATTTTAGGCACAAATTATCATGTCTTCTGATTCTCAAAATATTCGGCGTACAATTTTAGCTAAATGGCATGAATCCATTTCAAAACATGGCAATTTGTTCTCCTCTGATTCTATCAGTGGAACAAGTCCTCCATCTGTTTTTGTTGGATCATATGATTATCCTAAAGTCTTTGTTGGCCCCATGGTTCCTCCAATACATGGTGATACAAGCTTACTTGATAGTCCTGAACAATGGAAGGGAAAGTCATTAGAAGATATAGTTAATTTCAGATTGAATCTAGTTCGAGGCATACAAAAAATTTCTATTGACCAAACTGATGGACGTTATATTGAAAATCTTCAAGAAGTTGCAATGTCTTCAAAACCTATTGATTCTGATCTAATTTTTCAAAAAAATACCTCTCCAAATATTTCACTGGATGGTGAAAGTGCACCTTTTGGCCCTATTGGTGAAATAAAATCTGCAAAATTTTCTGGTACAACATCTGTCAAATCTATAGAAAAAACATATTATGATAAAGATTTGAAAGCACAAGATGCGGTTTTAAATTTATACAATTCTGGAATTGAAATTTCAAAAATCCAAAAATGTTTCAGTATTGGAATGTTGGGCCAAAAAAGAAAATTAGTTCCTACTAAATGGAGTATAACTGCAACTGATGATATTATTTGTAAATCTCTTATCGCTGATGTTTTAAATTATAGTTTAATTGATTCGTGCAGGGTTTTTTCATATGAGCATTTAGGAAATATTTTCACCATTGTATTATTCCCACATAGATGGGTCTATGAAATGATTGAAGCTTGGTATTCTAATGGTGTGATGGGGTTTGGTTCTGATTATGAGGATGCCCGTGGAATTGATCATCCTCCTGCAATTGCTGGTGCATATTTTGCTGCAAAATTGGGTATTTTGGAGTATCTGAAAAAGAAGAAAATTCAAGCAGGCGTTGTAATTTTACGAGAGATTCGACCTGAATATGCTATTCCTGTAGGTGTTTGGCAAGTCCGGGAGGGAATACGTGAGGCAATGAATCTGTCTCCTTTAATCGCTGATAATTTTGAGCATGCCTTACTTTTAGCGTCAAATAAGATGAGTATTAGCAAATCTGAATGGCTTTCTCATGGAAAAATTCTTGAATTGATGAGACAAAAAACAATTTCTGATTTCTTCTGACTCTCTTTATTTTTTATAATACAAGAGATTAAATTCAAGATTTCTTTGTTGACATTGAAAAGATGAGTGAAGAAACTACTGGAAAGACTTTTTCAAATTATGGATTATATGATATTAATGAATCTCTTGAATTAGACCTGCCAAACACTGAGATTAGAATTAAAAAAATTAGTGAAAATGTCTTTTCATATTCTAGACAAAATTTTGATGATGATTTAATTGAGAAAATAATCCCTATCCAATCCTCTAAACTTCAAATTGAATTGTGTCCAATTAGACCTCTTAATTTTCCTGCACGGCGAACAAATCATATGTATTTGGATGTTGATACTCCTGTCTTTTTATCTGAAAATTCATCTGCTACTGTTTTTTTACGCTGTCCAATTGAGATAGGTGTCTTTTTTGTACATGATGGCCACAAGGATTCTCTGGATTGTTTTACATGTAATCCTGTAGACTCTCGATTCTGTCTGTATGGTTCTCCTGAATCTGGTACTTTGTGTAAATACGCAAAAACTGAGATAGTTGAATCGTATGATGATTCTATTCCTTTTATCAATGCTGTTTTGAAAGTCAATCTACAAAATACACTGTCTAAAGGTCTTAGTATAACAAAAGTCGTATTTCCAGTATCTTCTAATTCAATTTACTATAAAGATTCTAAATCTATAATTGATTCGTTACATGCAGTTTTGAAGAAAAAACTCACACTTGAAATAATTGATGTTGATTTTGAAAAAATTCAAACCGATTTCACTTTATCTCCAACATATGAGAAAATTGAAACAGTAAAACATATGGATATGGGTGTTGATTAATGGCTTTGGAATTTTTATCAAGTTTATCTGAAATTGAAATAATTGGTGGATTGACGCTTCTCTCATTATTTGTTGGAGGAATAATCATGGCAGTTGGTGTGATTATTGCACGAACTGTACGGGTTTTATTTGCAAAATACTATGCCCCAAAATTACCTCAAGATTCTGCAAAAAACTTTGGTAAGCTAATTTACTTTGGAATCATAATTATTTCGTTTTTGGTTTTTACATCTACTACTGGTGTTGATTTCTCTGGATTGCTTGTTGCAGGGGGAATCTTTGGAATTGTAATTGGATTTGCAACTCAATCTGTTATTTCTAATTTAATTTCAGGCATCTTTTTGATGATTGAAAAACCTGTAAAACAAGGTGACAAAATTGAGATTGTCGGTTCTGATGTGATTGGAACTTTGCTTGATATCAGCACTTTTTCTGTTCGTGTTCAAAAATTCGATGGAACTATAATTCGAATTCCGAATGAATCCTTTTTCACGTCTAACATCCGTTCATTATCCTCTACTCCCATAAGAAGATCTGAGGCAATAATTGGAATTGCATACAAGGAAGACATTGAAGCCGCCATCTCTGTTATGGGCAAAGAGATTCGTAAATCTATGAAATTTGTTTTGATATTGCCTGAACCTGAATTCAGAGTTAAGGAGTTGGCTGATTCAAGTGTAAATATTGAAATTTTAGTTTGGCATCCTCGAGATGATTGGGGTCAGGTTGGTCCAGTTTTGCTCAAGGTTGCTAAAAAGGCATTAGATGATAACGGAATAGAAATTCCATTTCCTCAACGTGTTATTTGGAATGCAAAAGATTAGTTTATGCTATTTTTTTGAATTTGCTTTTTCTGTACTCTCTTCTTTTTGATCAGACTGTACATTATCATTCCAACATTGATGATTGAAATAATTTCAATTAGATCCACTCCGTATAGGAACCAATCAATTATCGGATGAACTCTTGATACAATTCCTGCTTCCAACATAATGTCTGCATTCCACACCATATGTGGCACTTGAATAAACTGTATGATTGCAATTAAAACAACACTGCCTAAAATTTTATTTTCATACCAATTCCAAAACTTATTCCAAGCATTCATGAATAATGTTGTTTTTCTATTCTATTAAACACAACTAAAATTAGATTCCCCTAATTAGACCATCCTAATTGTTTTAGGCATTAAAATAATTAGTGCATACTAATTAGTACGAACTAATTTTTATTTTTCAGCTTTAATGTTTTCTTTAATCATCCAGATTGTTTTTCCTTTATGATCAATTAATTCGATATTCATCTCGTTTAGTTTATCTCTTATTTTGTCTGCTTCTTCAAATTGTTTTTCTTTCCTTGATTGTTCTCTTTGTTCAATTAATGTATTAATTTCATTTCTTTTATTCTCAGTTATTTCTGGAATAGTTAATCCTAAAATCTCTAACATTCTTTTTAATTCGATTTTGATCGTATGGGTATTTTCTTTTCCTAATTTTTCTTCAGCTGCTAATCGATTTGTTTCTTTTACTAGTTGAAAAAATGCAGATAATGCCAAATGCGTGTTAAAATCACTATCTAATGCATTGTCGAATTCTGTGCCTATCTTTTTAATAAATTCATCAATGTTTTCACTGTTTTCACTATTTGCATGAATTAACTCATAATGACATGTTTCTACTTGCCTCCACTTGGTAAGATTTTCTTTTAGTAATTCTTCTGAATAATCAATTGGTTTTGAATAATGCCCTGACAAACAAAATAATCTGATGATGTTTGCTCCCCAGTTTTCTGTAACATGTTTAATTGTTTTTACGTTTCCAATGGATTTTGACATTTTTTCTCCATTGATAGTCACCATCCCCACATGCATCCAAATTTTTGCAAATTGACTGCCTGTACATGATTCTGATTGGGCAATTTCATTTTCATGATGTGGAAAAATTAAATCTCGTCCTCCGCCATGAATGTCAAAATTCTCTCCTAGATATTTTACGCTCATGGCTGAACATTCTATGTGCCACCCTGGACGTCCTTTTCCCCATGGGCTGTTCCATGTTGGCTCTTTATCTGATAACTTCCACACTGCAAAATCTAGCGGATCTTTTTTCTCTTCATCTATTTCTATTCTTGCCCCTGATTGAAGATCATCAATTTTCTTTTTAGATAATTTTCCATACTCTGGAAATTTTGATACTGAAAAATATACTCCATTTTTTGTTGGATATGAAATTTCTTTATCAATTAGTTTTTCAATAAATTTTACAATATCATCAATGTGTTCTGTTGCCTTGGGATAGTTTGTTGCACGTTTTACATTTAGTCCATCAAAGTCATGAAAATAATTTTCAATGTATTTGGTGCTGATTTCTTCAGCTGTTTTGTTTTCTGTATTTGCTCGATTGATGATTTTATCATCCACGTCGGTAAAGTTTTGAATAAATTCAATTTCTATTCCTTTATCTTCAAGATATTTCCTCAATACGTCAAAAACTATGATTGTCCTAGCATGGCCTATATGTGATTCATCATAAACTGTAACTCCACAAAGGTAAATTTTGACTTTTTTTGAGATGTCTACCTCTTGCTCTGATTTTGACAATGTATCTTGAATCTTCATTCTAATCTCTATCTGGTTTTTGTGATGGCAATCTTTTATGTTCACTGTTTGTGTGTAATTGATGGATTTTTTCTATCACTTCTTTATCAATTTGAGTAAGTTTTTCTGTTTCATCTATTGATAATTTTTTTTCAAACAAACAGTACAAAATAGAATCTATCTCCTCATATGATCCTCCTAACTCTTCTTCTGCTTGGTGATCTTTCCATAAATGAGGACTGCTTTTCTTTGCGATAACATTGTCTGGCACTTTGAGGTATTTTGCAATCTCTCTTACTTGTAATTTGTACAGTGAAATAATTGGAGTAATATCTGATGCCCCGTCTCCGAATTTGGTAAAATAGCCTATCATGTACTCACTTTTGTCACTTGATCCTAAAACAAGATAATTTTTGGAATTTGCATAATAATACAAAATATTTGTTCTTACTCTAGCTCTTAGATTTCCTTTTGATCTTTCATTTGGTTCGAGATACATTGAATACTCGTTTATGATTGGCTTGATGTCAATTAACTTGTATTCTATTCCTGTCAATGCAATCATTTTGAGTGCATCTTCTGTTTCTGATTTTGGGGTGATTGACGTATCTGGCATTATTAGTGCAAGCGTTTTGTCTTGTAGTTTTCTTTTACAAATGTAAGCTAAAACTGCTGAATCTATTCCTCCACTTAATCCTAAAATTAATCCTTTTACCTGGTTTTTCTCTATCTGCTCTGATAGGAAATTCTCTATATTCTCAGTAATTTTTGAATAATCTTGATTTTTGATTTCATTAACTATTTCTTGATTCAACAATTGTTTTTGGGAATGTGTGAGAATAAAACTTATTCCTAATATCTAATCAAAATCTGTTTTTTGGATTAAAGATGGAGCGGTACTGCTAATTCTAGTTCGTTTTTCCAATATTTCTTGGGTCTTTTTTTAGAATTAAACTGTAAGATTACTTCTTGCTCTCTTTCTGTCTTATTTTATCACACCTGTCACAGAGTTTGTAATTTTTACCAACTCCTCTAGAACTTCTACAAGATGTTCCACATTTTTTACAGATATAATCCATACATTATTCCCAATTCGCCACTATACTAACTACTATAATCAATCCTGAAATACCTGCCAACAACCCTCCAGACAGAACAACAACAAGTAGTGATGTGGACATACCGATAACAATCATGATGGCCCCGATGATGAATACAATCATGAATTTTCTAATACTTTCTGACATGATTCTAAACTGATTAATTTACACTTGAAATTTTATCTTTTGTATAAAAACTCGACATGTATTTTATTTTGAACACACAATATTCCATATACTCTGTTGGTGTATTACTATTACAGAATTATCTGTGCCCAACATAACCCATACCTAGCACTGGGGAAGGGAGTTCCCTTCTCTTTTGCTGTTTTCTATCCAAAATACTAAACTTTGTAATGATTTTAACTATTTTCTAAAATCTCAAATGTTGTTGATGCTATCTCGACATTATGATATTGTAGGATTACTTGATGAACTCCAATTTCTGATTCATTTGTAATGTGAATGATTGTGTAGATTTCTCCTTTCTTGGATGCATATGTGTTAATTTCATTCTTTGATTCGTCTGGAGAAATTATTGTTATTGTAACTTGCTCTCCTCTTGAATAATCTTCAACAAATCCCAAAAAAACAATTTCTTGATAATTGTATTTTGAACTTGGTTGTTGAAATTTTTCTTCATCTACTGCAATGTGTGTTGTTTTCTCTAGTTCTTCTGCAAATGTAAATTGTGAGATACCTATTACTAGAATTGCCAATAATGCTGAGAGAATAATCTTACTTTGCATAATTTAATGCCTATTTTTAGACATAAAAGAAATACCCAAACCTTCCATTTATGGAATTTGTTCTGTTTTGTCATGTTTTCACATTACACAAATGATGACTAGAATTGGGTTGTATTTTTTTGAATTTACAGTGGTATTTTCTAATTAAATGTCGATATAGATTCCGTCATCTCTAGCTTCTACTGGGTATGTTTCAAGTTTTACATCTTTGAGGTAATCTGTTAGTTCGCCTGTTTTGATGTTATAATGCCAAAAATGCAATGGGCATTCTACAATGTTTCCTTCTAGTTTACCTGGTGCAATAGACCCGTCTTGATGAACACAAAGATCATCCATTGCATGATAGCCATCTTGATTGAAAATTGCAATCTGCTTTCCATCTACTTTGAATGCTTTTCCTTTACCTGCTTCTACTGCCCCTTTATCGGCAATTTTCTTCCAAGTCAATAAATTTCTGATATCTTTGTCATTTATTTACATTCGCATGATAGAATCATATAATGGCTAGTCTAGATGGATTTATTGAGTAAAGTAAAGTCTAGTCCAAAATTAATCAAAGAAGGCAAACTATCTTATGAATGGGCTCGATCTCATATGCAAATTCTTGACAATACTATTAATCGATATAAAAAAACAAAACCTCTCAAAGGAATCACTCTTGGATTTTGTCTTCACATTACTAAAGAAACATCTGTCTTGTTGATGGGTGCTAAAGAATTAGGAGCTACAGTTGCTTGTTGCGGTGGAAATCCTTTGACCACTCAAGATGACATTGCAGCATTTTTGGCATCACAAGGAATCCATGTCTATTCATGGCATGGGCAATCTGTAAAAGATTATGATTGGTGCATTGATCAAGTTCTAAAACATAAACCAACAATTCTCACTGATGATGGTGCTGATATGAATATCAAAGCTCATTTTGATAAACGATTCAAGGATATGGAAATACTTGGAGCCACTGAAGAAACGACAGCGGGTGTTACTAGAATTAGAGCCGTGGAGAATCAAGGTAAGCTTCGTTATCCTGTAATCCTAGTTAATGAGGCATATACAAAACACATGTTTGATAATCGATATGGAACAGGTCAAAGTACAATAGATGGGTATCTTCGTGCCATGAATCTTTTGATGGCATCAAAACGTGTTGTTGTTGTAGGTTATGGTTGGGTAGGACGTGGTGTTGCATCTAGATTTCAAGGAATGGGTTCTAAAGTTATTGTAACTGAGGTTGATCCAATTAAAGCTCTTGAAGCTCACATGGATGGATTTGAAGTAATGCCCATGAGTGAAGCTGTAAAGATTGGTGAGATGTTTGTCACATGCACTGGAATGACCAGCGTAATTAGAAAAGAACACATTTTGAAGATGAAAAATGGTGCCATCATGGGCAATGTAGGTCACTTTGATGTTGAAATTGATAGTAAATTCTTGTTAAAATCTTCAAAATCTGTTAAAGAAGTACGTCCTAATCTTGATGAATGTACATTGAAGAATGGAAAAATAGTTTATCTTATCGGACAAGGCCGTCTCGCTAATCTGGTTGCAGCCGAAGGTCATCCTCCAGAAGTGATGGCTCAATCCTTTTCAAACCAAATCTTGTCTGTATTGTATATTCTTAAAAATCACAAAAAAATGGAAAATAAAATTATCAATGTTCCTGAAGAAATTGATCAACAAATTGCAGTTGATGCACTAAAAGCAATGGATGTGAAAATTGACAAACTTACTCCAGAGCAAGTAAAATATGCAAACAACTGGTAAAACTTCTTAACCTCAATCCAGTCACTGATTAATACAAAATGAACAAAAAAGCTATCATTACAAGTGCATTACCTTATGCAAATGGCGAAATTCATTTGGGTCATGTGGCCTCAACATATCTTCCTGCTGATGTGACCACTAGATTTCTGAAATTAAATGGAGTTGAGGCATACTATGTTTGTGCATCTGATGATTTTGGAACTCCTATTCTAATTCAATCTGAAAAAGAAGGAAAAACTCCTGCTGAATATGTTGCTCATTGGAATAAACGAGATTATGATGATTTTTCGGCATTTAATATTGAATTTGACTATTTTTACAAAACAAGCTCTCCGGAAAACATTGCATTTGTTCAAGATGTTTTCAAAAAATTAAATGATTCAGGTCATATTTATGAAAAAGAAATTATCCAATTCTATTGCAATAATGATGAAAAATTCCTACCTGACAGATATGTAAAAGGTATATGCCCTTATTGTAAGGCAGAAGATCAATACTCTGATCTTTGTGAAAGTTGTGGCCGTGTACCTGAAGAAATCACTGATCCTAAATGCTCATTATGTGGAGCAACACCTACTAAAGAAAAAACTAAACATTATTTTTTCAAACTCAAAAACTTTGGTGATTCATTAACTAAATGGTTGGATGAAGCCCCTCATTTGCAAAAAGATGTAAAAAAATATGTTCAAAATTGGATTAAATCTGGATTGATTGATTGGGATATCACACGAGATATTCCTTGGGGTGTTCCAGTACCTCTTGATGGTGCCGAAGGCAAGGTCTTCTATGGGTGGTTTGATAATCACCTGGCATACATTTCAACTGCTTTAAAATTTCTTAACGATAAAGGAATTGACGGAAAAGAATTTTGGAATTCTGCTGATATTTACCATTTTATCGGAAAAGATATTGTATATCATCATTATCTTTTCTTACCTGCAATGAGATTGGGAATTGATTCTGAATACAAACTTCCAGATTATATTCCAACTCGTGGACATTTAACTTTACAATCTAAAAAGATCTCTAAAAGTAGAAATTGGTATATTGGGTTAAAACAATTTTTAGAATTTTATCCTGCAGACTATCTTAGATTTTATCTTATTTCCATAAACCCCTACTCTCAAGATGATTTGAATTTTGATTGGGATGATTTCACAACACGAATCAATTCTGAATTAATTGGAAATCTTGGAAATTTTGTTAATCGAGCACTTGGATTTACAAAAAAAGCATTTGATGGTAAAGTTCCTGAACATGATTCCTTTGATGAAAAAGATTTGGAGGCTGAACAAAAAATCAAAAACCTTGCATCTGATGTAGGCACACTTATGGAACAAAATCATCTTGACAGGGCTCTGAAAAAACTTATGGAGTTCTCATCCTTCTTCAATCAATATTTTCAACATAAAGAGCCATGGAAAAAAGGTCCCGGAACTGCCAATTGTGTATATCTTTCAGTAAATGCTGCTAGAAGTATGGCTATTGCACTATTCTCGTTCTTACCTGAATCTTCACAAAAAATTTGGAATCAATTAGGATTGGATGGTAAAATAAGTAGTTCATCATGGAATGACATGTCTTTATTGGGAATTTCATCAAACCATGTATTGGGAGATGCATCTCCAATATTTGCAAAAGTTGAAGAATCTGATATTGAAAAACACAAAAGCCAATTAGGTCCATTTGAATGACAATGAAATCTGTCCCAAGAATTTCTACTAGGGGTTACTATGATCTTTCTAATGGTAATACACTGAAAAATAATTCATACTATACATACCCAAAAAATGATTTTAAAAAATTGATTGATTCGCAGGAAATTACAATTATCATTCATGGTTTAAGAAATGATAATGCCGGTGCTATTGCCAAGGTTGTTTTGGCAAAAAAACAATTAAAAAAATTAGGATACGTTCATCCTGTGATTGGATTTAGCTATGATTCAAACACTACTGGGGCTCATTTGATAAAACATGCAAAACATGCATTGGCTGTTGGTCAAAAAATTGCAAAGAAAAATGGGTCAAATCTTGGAAAATTTATTGAAGATTTCAAAAAGTCTAGTCCTAAAACAAAGATTAGATTGATGGGTCATTCTTTGGGCTCTCAGGTAATTTTGAGTACTCTTGAATATCTTTCAAAAAAGAAACAAAATGTCGGGATTGTAGAAGGTGCATATTTTTTCGGTGCATCTATTACTGAAGATGTTCCATCATCTATAAAATACGGGAAAATACTTCAATCTGTGGTTCATTCAAAAATCATTAATCACTATGCCCCAAAAGATGAAGTTCTTAGTTGGGCAAATAATGAAAAATATGTCAAAGGCCCACTTGGTCTTAATGGTGCAACTGGCAAACCTGTAAAAAAATATCATCAGAAATTAGTCAAACCCAAAAATCATCGATTTGCTAGTTATGCTGCAGTTTTGAATTCATTTCCATGATTTTTTAGAGCCCTTAGGTTCAGTATGATTAGTACGTCAGCCTTTTATACAAAAAATCCCTTTCAGATGTTGAAATGAACCCGAGCATGAAATCTACGTCTGGAAACAAGTCGATTTTATATCATCTCCAGATTTTAGATGAACAGTATGATCTAAACACAGATCTTTCTGAATACCCATGTTAAATTTCACGAATCATTTTTAGATTGGACTTTTTACAAAAATGTCATGAATGGCACTAGCTGCGATAATTGTTTTACAGGGTATCGTCCAGGACAATTAATTTCATGTGATCACTGTGGTTCAGAATTTTGTGATAGTTGTATAAAAAATCATAAACACTGATTATCTTTTTCAAAAATCAAAACTTCATAAGATCGATTCTTAATCAAAATTTATGGTCCGTTCTGTAAATTTTGTAGTTTTAGGGAAACAAGATATCGCATCAGAATTTGGGAAAAAAGGTACAGAGTCAGATCTTACTCTTTTTGACCGAAAAGAATCAGATATTATCAAAACGTGGGTAATTCCTAATGGCTTTCCAGATAAAATCCAGCCTCTCTTTCAGGCAATCAACTTGGCTGAATATGCAATACTACATGTTGACAAATTAGATAAATTCACTGGTGAGCAAATAATTGCACTAGATTCTTTAAAAAAAGAGAAAGGGATACTGTCTCATACTTTTGATGTTGATGAATCAAAACTAAACATGATGATCAAAGGAACTGTTGTAGAAAATTATGTCAAAGTTGATCAAGATAAAATCAAAGAAGAAATGGATAAATTAGAACCTATCACTAATGATGATCCTTCTGAATTACTAATTGATCATTGTTTTGATGTGAAGGGTGTTGGAACTGTAATTTTAGGTAAAGTCACAAATGGAACAATAAAACAATATGATAATTTGAAATTATATCCTGCTGGAATCGATGTTTTGATAAAATCTATTCAAATGCATGATGATCCTGTGAATGAATCTATTTGTCCTGCAAGAGTTGGATTGGCAGTAAAGGGTGCAAAACCTGATGAAGTTAGTCGTGGCGATGTTATTTCAGCAGAAGGCACAGTTGATGTAAAAACTGAGGTTTTACTTGATTTTCAAAAAAGCCCCTTTTACAAAAGTGATATTGCAGAAAATCAAGGATGTCTAGTAAGTATTGGATTGCAAATCAAAGCTGCAAAATTCTCATCCATATCTCCTCTAAAATTAACATTTGAGAAACCTATTGTTTGTAAAAAGGGACAAATTGCAGTAATTCTAAAACCTGAATCTGCCACAATCAGAATTCTTGGCAGTGGAATAATACAATAGACTAATTTAATTAAATCAAATATCGTATTTGATTATTCATGGAACCTGTTCGTGCGTGTCCTATTTGTCCTAAATGCGGTTCAAAGAGATTCATCCGACTTCCCGGTGAGAAGGTTACTGTAAAATGTCGTTCTTGTGAGAAAATAATTGAAATCTAAATCATAGTTAATATTTGCAATATTTGTTCTAGAATCATGGCAAAAACATGGAAAGATGCTGATATCCGTCTTGATCCAATTAAAGATCAAACAATCGCTGTAATTGGTTACGGAATCCAAGGTGATGCACAAGCAAACAACATGAAAGACTCTGGTCTTAATGTTATAATCGGTCTTAAAGAAGGCGGTAACAGCTGGAAAAAGGCAGAATCTGACGGTCACAAAGTAATGTCTGTTGCAGATGCAACAAAACAAGCAGACATTGTTCACATATTGATTCCTGATATGATTCAAGGTCAAGTATACAAAGATGAAATCGGCCCAAATCTTTCAGAAGGAAAAGCATTGTCATTTTCTCATGCAGCTGCAATCTATTGGAAATGGATTGAAGCACCAAGCAACGTTGATTTAATCATGGTTGCGCCAAAAGGACCTGGTTCTAAAGTTCGAGAAACATATCTTGATAATTTTGGAACTCCTGCAATTGTTGCAGTTGAACAAGATTTTACAGGAAAAGCTTGGGATAGAACATTGGGAATTGCAAAAGCAATTGGTAGTGCAAGAGCTGGATTAATCAAAACTGCTTTCAAAGAAGAAGTAGAGACTGATTGGTTTGGTGAACAAGCTGACCTTTGTGGTGGAGCAGCTTCTATGGTTACAAATGCATTTGAAACTCTTGTTGAAGCAGGGTATCAACCAGAAATTGCATACTTTGAAGTTTTACATGAACTTAAACTCATTGTAGATATGATTCAGAGATATGGAATTAATGGAATGTGGAGACGTGTAAGTGAAACTGCCAGATATGGTGGATTAACACGCGGACCAATGGTAATGGATTCTGCAAACAAAGAGAACATGAAAAAAGTTCTCACCATGATTCAAGATGGTACATTCAACAGCGAGTGGATTTCTGAATATCAGAAAAATGGTAAAGATGCATTTGATAAACACATGAAAGTATATGACGAACACCAAATTGAAAAAGTTGGTAAAGAAATGCGTAAAATGATGTGGCCTGATTCCACAGAATAATCTTTTTTCTTATATTTTTCTTAATTTAGATACACCAGTTGTAATATGATCAATGATTGTTGGCAGTGGTGTACCTGGACCAAATACATGATCAACTCCTGATTTTACTAAATCTTTGTGATCAATTTCCGGTATTACTCCTCCTCCCACTATTAACACGTCTTTGATTCCTTTCTTTTTGAGAGTCTTGACTACCCTTGGAAATAATGTTCCATGAGCACCGTTTAACAAACTCATTGCAATTGCATCTACATCTTCATCTTCTGCAATTTGTGCAATTCTATCTGGAGTGGCAAAAAGTCCTGAATAGATTACTTCCATCCCTGCATCTCTAAATGCTCTGCACAATACGAGGGCTCCTCTATCGTGTCCATCTAATCCTAGTTTGGCAACTAAAATTTTGATACTTCGAGATGCTGCTTTTTGCTTCATGATTATAGTTGTATTCTGGGATATTTTAAAAGCTTTATTTGATTTACACTCCTACACCTCTTCAAATATATTGATTCATTCCTCAATATTGTAGATAAGATATGACTGATGATGTTTGTGATTTTTGTAAAGGTGCAGGTTCGTCATCCACAAATACTTGCGTATATTGTAATGGTACTGGTGAATGGAATAACGCAGCTCAAGCATATGTGAAAAATCATATTTGCCAATGTATTGTCCTTGATAGAAAATTTTGTCCCGTATGCAATAAAAAATGTCATCATGACACATCGTTGAATCCTAAACAAACCATTGATCCTGGTTATGGAGGCATGTCTTCCCCTGAAATTATAGTTGGAGCATAAACTCTAAACTTCTTTGCCATCCCACTACGAAAATACTCACACTTCTTATAGATGAGAAATGCTTCTAAATCATGTCTAATTATGTCACAACTTATTGTATGTCAATCGTATCTATTACAATTAACGAGGTAGAAAATTAACATGGATAATCCAACATGTGCCCGTTGTGGAAAAAATTCTCTATTGTCTGATGAAGTTACAGGTGAACAATTTTGTGGAAAATGTGGATATGTAATTACTGAAAAATCTCAAGAGTCTGGTCCTGAATGGAGATCATTTCAAAAGGATGGTGGTGCAGATCCTGCACGAACTGGCGCTCCTTCATCACTGATGATACATGACATGGGATTGTCTACTGTGATTAACCCCTTAAACAAAGATGCATCTGGAAAACCACTTTCCACATCTATGAAAAGTACTATTGAAAGATTAAGAACGTGGGATAGTAGAAGTCAAGTTCATGCTCCTGTAGATAGAAATCTAAGACAAGCTCTAAGTGATTTAAATAAATTAAAAGACAAAGTTTCAGTTCCTGCAAATGTTTTGGAAAAAGCAGCTTATATTTACAGAAAAGCATTAGAAAAAAAACTTGTTAGAGGAAGATCTATTTCTGCAATGATTGCCGCATCTTTGTATGCTGCATGTAGAGACACTGAAACTCCTAGAACTTTGAAAGATGTTGCAGATGCTGCAAATGTTAAACGAAAAGATATTGCAAGATGCTATAGATTACTGCATCATGAATTGGAATTAAAAATGCCTGTAGTTGATTCAATTCAATGTATTGCAAGAATTTCAAGCAAGCTTGAGATATCTGAAAAAACTAAACGATATGCTGTTAAAGTACTCAAAGAAGCACAAGAACGTAAAGAATCTGCTGGAAAAGATCCTATGGGACTTGCTGCAACTGCACTTTATCTGTCATGTGTCAAAAATGGTGTGTCCATTACCCAACGAGATCTTGCAGAAGCTGCAGGGGTAACTGAAGTTACAATTAGAAATCGTTACAAGGGCTTAAAGGCCGAACATCAATAAAACTACAATTCATTTCTGCCTTGCACTGCACGCATGTGTCTGCCCAGTGATTATATCCTAAAATCACCTAGTTAAGTTATGCAAACACTAACACAATTAAAAATTGAAGAACCTGAACAAAAAGAATCCTTTCTTGAAATTCTTTCTGACAAATATTGTAGATCTATTTTAGATGCAATAATGGATACTCCAAAATCTGCCATAGAAGTATCGCGAGAAAAAATTATTCCCTTGAGTACTGTTTATCGAAGAATACAACAATTACATGATTCAAAGATGATTAGAACTTCAGGTGTAATCACAGAAGAGGGTAAACGATTGTTTTTGTATAAAAGCAAAATCAAAGAAGTCAATACTAGTTTCAGTAATGGGAAAATAGATGTCGAAGTGGTTTTTAACAAAATCTAATCTTTATTTTTTTAATAGACATGTTCGCTGAAATCTCCGCCTAATGCAATTGATGCAATAACTGTTGATTCTGTTGTTTGACATTCCATTTTTGCATCTGGTAGAAATTCTTTGAATATTTCTTGTAACAGTTGCTGTGTAAATATGGACCAATTACTTCCCAATTCATGCTGAATAATGAAATGGTGCATGTCGCCTTCTATCCTATGATCTGATTTCATTCCTGATGCGCGCATATAATCTTCTAATGTCTCAATACATCTTTTCAAATCATATTTTCCTTTGATAAATAATACTGTGTCTTTGATTACGGGTTTTATGACGTTGATGATTTCATTAATTTCTCCAGATGTCATTTCTATTCCCAAAGTATCGAGAATTTTTTTAGGGACTGGAATAATTCCTATTTTGTTTGCAAATCTGTCCCATTGAATATATTTTTCTAAAATTTGCTTTGCCATCACGTTGTGGGAAATGTTACTATTCATGGCTTCAGTTTCAATCGCTTCTACTAGTTTCACTGGAAGACGATATGTAATACTACGTGTTTTTTCCTTTTTCGGAGTATGTTGCTGTCGTTTAATGGTGGAATCCATTTTACACAGATACCCTAAATGGATTGAATATAAAGTTGATTCAAATATGACTAAAAATCTGTTCTCAAATTTGATAATCGTAATTAATTATAAAATAAAATAATTCTTCTATACTTAATGAGGGAATTTTTGTGAAGGATACACCAATAATTCATTTGTGATATGGGACAATATTGTAAAAATTGCAAAAAATTTATGAAAAATTCTGAGGTCACTCATTGTTCTGATGAATGTCTATTATTTACGATTAAGAATAGTGACACATTAGATGAAACTGGATTCAGTGCTATCACTTGGGATGAAAAATCTGATCCTTGGACCTGATTTAGAATAGAAAATCTACTTAAAGTGTAATCAAAATACCTCAAATGTGAACGTAATTCCAATCAACTATCAGTTAACATTTGAACCTGATCTCAAGAAATTTACTTTTGATGGAATTGAATCTATCACTGCAGATTGTAGAAAATCTACAAATTCTATCATTATGCATTGTGCTGAATTAAAAATTATTTTCTGTCAAGTCAAATTCAAGGGGAAAATTATCAAATCTATCCCAAAATTACATGAAAAAAATGAAGAGTTGGAAATTAAATTATCTGAAAAAGTCAAAGGTAAAATTACTGTGGATTTGGAATTTAAAGGAATTCTAAATGATAGATTACTTGGATTTTATCGAAGTCAATATGTTCAAAATGGAAAGACCAAGTATCTTGCAACTACTCAATTCGAAGCAGCTGATGCTAGACGTGCATTTCCATGTTGGGATGAGCCTGAGGCTAAGGCAACATTTGATATTTCTATTATTGCAGATAACAAATTCACTGCAATTTCAAACATGCCAATTAAATCCAAGAAAAAAATTGGTAGTAAAACTTTGTATAGTTTTTCAAAAACTCCAATAGTTTCTACATATTTGATCTATCTTGGAGTTGGAGAATTTGAATATCTGACAGGCAAAGTTGGTAAAATAAAGATTAGTGTGATTACAACTAAGGGTAACAAATCCAAAGGAAAGTTCTCTTTGGATTTGGGAAAGAAACTTCTTACGTCATATGAAAAATATTTTGGAATCAAATATCCATTACCAAAACTAGATTTGATTGCAGTTCCTGATTTTGCAGCAGGAGCTATGGAAAACTGGGGTGCAATTACTTTCAGAGAGACTATTTTACTATATGATCCTAAAACATCTTCTACCAGAACTAAGCAATTCATTGCTGAAGTAATTTCACATGAAATTGCACATCAGTGGTTTGGAAATCTTGTAACTATGAAATGGTGGAATGATTTGTGGCTAAATGAGAGTTTTGCAACTTTTATGGCAACAAAATTTGTTGATAAATTCTATCCTGAATGGGATTTGTGGGATCAGTTTGTTGAAGATGCAATGAATGTTGCAATGGGTCTTGATTCTCTAAAGACAACTCATCCTATTGATGTTAAAGTGAATTCTCCTGCAGAAATCCGTGAAATCTTTGATGCTATTTCATATGATAAAGGTGGATGTGTTCTTCGAATGCTTGAAAATTATGTTGGTGAACCAAATTTCCAAAAAGGTTTGAAAAAATATTTGTCTGATTTCAAATATCAAAATGCAAAAGGCCAAGATTTGTGGGATGCAATTGGTAAGGCATCTAAAATGCCTGTATCTTCAATGGTAAATACATGGCTAAAACAGCCTGGATTCCCTCTAGTTGAAATAAATCAAGATGGAAATAATTTGAAATTAAAACAGAAAAGATATCTTCTTGAACCTGATAAAAAATTCAGTAAAGGGTTGTGGTCTATCCCTATGTCTCTGGGATTGGAATCTGAGATTTCAAAAAAACTATTCACTACAAAATCAATGTCTGTTAAACTGCCAAAGAATACCTTGGGATTTGTTGCAAATTATGGACGTAAAGGATTCTATCGAGTGAAATATGATGAAGGTATTTTACTTGATTTGAAAATGTTGGTAGATGAGAAACGTATGCCTGCAATTGACAGATGGGCTATTCAAAATGATTTGTTTTCTTTATGTGTTTCAGGTGATGAACAAGTTAGAAATTATCTGGACTTTTCAGATGCATATTTTGATGAAGATAGTTATCTTGCTTCTGTTAACGTTGCACATAATTTGGCATCATTGTATTTCCGTGCATTTGATGAACCCTTTGCAGAAGAAATTCGTGGGTACGCTGTAAATTACTTTAGAAAGATTTTGTTTAATTTAGGTTGGGAGCCACAAAAATCTGATAAACACACTGATGCATTATTACGTGGATTTACAATTTCTGTTTTAGGTAAAATGAATGATGATGACGTTACTGATGAGGCACTAAGGCGTTATAAAAAATTCTTAAAATCTCCTAATTCTATTTCTCCTGACTTGGTAGAACCAATTCTTTCTATTGCTGCATGGAATGGAAATTCAAAAACTCATGCAGAACTAACAAAACTCTACAAGAATGCCAAAACGATGGAGGAAAAACTTCGATTCTTGGGTGCATTATGCGGATTTAAAGACAAAAAATTACTTTTAAAATCTCTTGATTTCTCACAAACCTCCCATGTTCGTTCTCAAAATATGCAATTACCAATTATGAAAGTGGCTGCAAATCCATATGGAGATAAAGTTTTGTGGTTCTGGTTGAAGAAAAATTGGAAAAATATCAACAAAAAAGTTGGACATGGAAACCCATTATTTAATCGAATTGTAGCAAGTATTACATCTGTTGCAGATGATTCTATGGAAAAAGAAATTAAAACATTTTTCAAAAAGAATCCTACACCTGGAACTGAACGCACTCAATCCCAAACTCTAGAACGAATTAGAATAAACTCAAAATTCCTTAGACGAATGAGAAAAGAGTTTAAAGATGGCTAAAAAACTAGGCCCTCCTATTTTCCTAGGAGTTTTCACTGTATTGGCAATTGTATTTTTAACTGGAGGTGCCTCTGATGATAAAGATGTCTTGCGAGAAACATTTCAAGTAGATGCTGTTTACTATGATGCTGGCTATGTTGAAGTTTCTTTTTATGACAAATCTCAAAAAACAACTAATGTTATAATGGAAATTCTTGGTATGGATGAATCCTTCCAAAAAACATTTTCTGATTCAGAATTTATTGAAATTATCCCATTTTCAAATGAGCCAAAATATGGTTGGGCAATTCATCCAATTGTTTTAGAAATTGATCATGAAGAATTAGGTCATATACAATTAAAAACTGAAATTCATCCTTTAGGTGATGCTATTCCACCTGTAATCTATTCTACCCCTTAGATCGAACACAAGATTTTATTGCACCTCTACTTAATTCACTATATCTTGGATTTGCTTGCTGATCTTAAAAAAGGAAAACGTGGAGCAATTGCTAAGGCAATAACTATTGTTGAAAATGATCAAATAGAAGCAAAAAAATTGTTAAAGAAAATTTTCAAATCTAGTGGAAATTCAATTATAATTGGAATTACGGGCCCTGCAGGAGCTGGAAAAAGTTCATTGATTAACAAAACTGCAATGGCCATGAAAAAATTAGGCACAAAACCTGCCGTATTGGCAGTTGACCCTACAAGTCATGTAACTGGCGGGGCTATACTTGGTGATAGAGTTAGAATGAGTGAATCGACTGATTCTGGTACATACATTCGCAGCATTGCATCAAGAGGTGCAACAGGAGCTGTATCTCGTTCATTACGAAATAGTATTCGAGTTTTAGAATATGCTGGATTTAATCCTATAATCATTGAAAGTGTGGGGGCAGGACAAACTGAAGTTGAAATTTCAAATATTGCTGATATTACCGTTGTTGTGTTTAATCCAAACACTGGTGATAGCATTCAAACAATCAAAGCAGGTTTGACTGAAATTGGAGATATCTATCTAGTTAACAAAAGTGACCTTGCCGGAACAAACCAGCTATTTGATGCTGTACGTGATTTTATTGGGGATTCTGTTAGAAACCCCGTGATTCTAAAAACATCTGTAAAAAAGAATTCTGGAATCACTGTATTTGCTAAAACTTTGAAAGATATGATGAAATCCAAAAGACAATTCAAAGAAGCCAAGGATAAAGAACGGCTAGAGGCAGAACTAAAGGATATTGTTTTAAATAACATCAAAGAAAAGATTGATGAGTTGCTAGTTTCTGATAAAACCTTTTCAAAATATCTTAAAAAATTACAATCAAAAGACATTGATCCTTTCTTAGCTGGGGACAAAATTACAAAATCTTTGATAAAGTGATATTATGACTGCAAAAAAATCTACAAAATCAAAAACACCTGAAAAGAAAATATTTACAGATTCAAAATATGCCGTAAAGAGAATTTATCAAAAATCTTCAAAAAAGAGACCTGTTGAAGATGCCGGAACATATCCTTTCACTAGGGGTATTCATCCTGGGATGTTCCGTGAGCGATTTTGGACCATGAGACAATATTCTGGCTTTGGGGATGCAAAATTAACTAATGAGCGATTCAAATTCATGCTTGAAAAAGGTCAAACTGGTCTTAGCATGGCATTTGATCTGCCAACTCAAATTGGATATGATTCCGATTCTCCACAAGCTGAAGGTGAAGTTGGAAAAGTTGGTGTATCTATTACTTCAATTAAAGACATGATGACTGCCTTTGATGGCATTCCTTTAGGAAAAGTAAGTTCTTCCATGACAATTAATTCTACAGCATCTACCCTTTTGGCATATTACATTGCAGTCGGAGAAGCTCAGGGATTCAAAAGCCATGAGCTACGCGGAACAACTCAAAATGATATTCTCAAAGAATACATTGCAAGAAACACCTACATTTATCCTCCAGAACCATCCATGCGATTAATTGGAGATATGATAGAATATTGTGCCGAGAAAGTTCCTTCATGGTATCCTGTATCAATTTCAGGATATCATATGAGAGAAGCTGGTTGTACTGCAACACAAGAAGTTGCATTTACATTGGCTAATGCAATTGCATATATTCAAACTTGTATTGATAAAGGATTAAAAATTGATGACTTTGCACCACGTTTGTCATTTTTCTTTTGTTGTACAATAGAATTCTTTGAAGAAGTTGCAAAGTTTAGAGTTGCAAGAAAAGTTTATTCTAAAATATTAAAAGAAATGTTTCATGCAAAAAATCCTCGTTCATTACAATTAAAATTCCATACTCAAACTAGTGGTGAATCATTAACTGCACAGCAACCTAACAACAACATTGTTCGTGTTGCAATTCAAACAATGGCTGCAGTTGCAGGTGGTACCCAGTCCTTACACACAAATTCTCGTGATGAAGCATTAGCACTTCCGACTCAAGAATCTGCAAAAATCGCCTTGAGAACTCAACAAATTGTGGCTCATGAAAGTGGAATTACGAAGACTGCTGATCCTCTAGCTGGCTCTTATTACTTGGAGGAACTATGTGACCAAATTGAGGCTGATGTGTGGAAATATCTTAAAAAAATCCAGAAAATGGGTGGTTCTGTTAAGGCAATAGAGAAAGGATTTTTCCAATCAGAAATTCGTGCAAATGCATATCGTTTGAAAAAAGAAACTGATGATGCTGAAAGGGTAATTGTTGGCGTTAACAAGTATGCTGAAGACGAAGAGCAACCAGAGCTATTGAGAATTGATGGTAGAATCGAAATTCAACAAAAGAAAGC
>JACKQG010000823.1_pt1 | contig 43811 bp, 44 predicted proteins | sample 8237621 | NCBI WGS metagenome assembly JACKQG01 (sample SAMN15677084, study PRJNA649215) | marine metagenome | biome: marine; feature: Black Sea; material: saline water; isolation source: suspended particulate matter (SPM) from the Black Sea western gyre | collected 2013-06-09/2013-06-10 | depth... | reverse complement strand
GATTTTCATGCACGTTTCTCGGCTGAACTGGTTCCCTTTCTCCTGCGCGTTACCAAGGAACCGCCCTGTTAACTTTTCGGGGTGTGTTAACCCGAGAGTCCGAGAGTTTGGAGCCGAGATTCTTTGGGTCCGGAAGGAACCCTCATGGTTCCTTTCGGACCCTGGTTGATCTCCGTCGAAACAGAGATGGCGGGGTTGTTGGCGGGATCGACGTAAATCCTTGTGGACACTGGCGATAAACGCAGAACGCCCGGCCACCGCTTTCTCGGCACCGGGCGTTAACTCTTGTGTACGTTTTAGTTCGTAGAAAAGCAAAAAGCTCCCCCGCGAGGACTCGAACCTCGGACAAAGCGGTTAACAGCCGCTTGCTCTACCAACTGAGCTACAGGGGATCAAATGGAGGTTAATAAAGTACTTGATACCTTTCCTTTCGACAAGTCGCGATGGCTTTGCCACCCCCCGCTTTTCAAACTCCGTCCATCCGGTTGCCACAAAAATGGTTCCCGTCGACCTTCCCTTTCGATACCACTAAGGCCAGTTTGGTTCGCGTTTTTCCAGGAAAGCGGTCAGGCCTTCTTGAGCCGCTTCGGTTGTGCGGGCGGTGGCCGTTGCGGCGGCACCGGACGCTAGATGAGTGACCAAGTGCCCGCCAATCGTCTCGTTCAGCAGTCGTTTGGTCAACTGGAGGGCTTCCGGCGCGCATTTGGCGCATTCTTCGGCCAGCGCGTGTGATCGGGCCCAGACCACGTCGTTGGACGTCAGTTCATGGTACAGACCAAGTCGATGGGCTTCGTCGGCTTCGAGCAATCGAGCCGATAGCAACAGGTTGGCAGCCGGCCCCGCCCCGATGCGAAATGATAGCAAGGGAGCTGCAATTCCTGAGACTAGGCCACGACGAGGCTCGGGGAAGCCGAATGTGGCCTCGGGCGAGGCAACCACGATGTCCGACGCCAATAACAGGCCGGCACCGGCAGCCACCGCGGGGCCATTCACCGCAGCGATGATCGGTTTGGGAAAGAGCATCATTTTCTCCACCAGTTCTTTGAACTGGACGGCGTCCCTGTGCCACTGCATGAGTGCATCGTCTTCCTTGCTGCTTTCGCGGATCTCGTGCAAGTCCACGCCAGAACAGAATGACGTTCCCGATCCCGTGAGAATCACAGCTCGCACTCGCCGCTCCTGGTGCAGATCGTCCAATGCCTGCGCTAGTTGCACCATAGCCCAACGCGACAAGGCATTGCACCGTTGCGGTCGGTTCAGGATGATCGTGCCGCTTGGCACGTGTTTTTTTACTTCTACCACTTGGTCCATCGGTCATTCCCTCTCGCGACAAACATCATTGTCTCCGCCCCCTGATTCACACGAGCGCATCAAAATGGGACACTATTCTCGAATCAGGATAAAGGACAAAGATAGTCGAAACTTAGTTATTGTACACAACCTGTGTCTGACACGATTCTTGCGTCAAACACTTCACGATCTCGCCTTTTTGGCGCGCGTTCTGCAAGTCTTTACCGACGCTAGTCGTTCGAGAACCGAATTCTGGATCGGTTCTCATGCAAAGTGATCCCGCTGATGGGGCGCGGCGAGCTGATTTTAGGCTTGTCGCGTCCTTTTTTGTGCGCAGGCTGCGCTGAGGTTGGTTGACCTCTTGCATGGAATACGCAACCTGGCAGCTTGCGACTACGGACATTTTCAACCGGCTGCAGCGTATGACGACTCATCAGTGGTTGAACCCCACAGCAGGGAGGCTCCCACCAATGGCCGAATCCGGTTCAAATCGTCTTCTCCAGCCTTAGGAGCCGCTTTTTCATGCGAATGCCCGTCGGAGCCGAGTAGCCGCCCAGAGCACCTCCGGCACCGACAACTCGGTGGCAAGGGATTATCAATGCAATTGGATTCTTTGCCATGACGCTGCCGACGGCGCGAGCAGCCTTTGGCGAACCTGCCATGGCGGCCAATTCGCCGTAGGTGATAGTACCTCCGTAGGGTATGCTTCGACACTCGCGCATGACTCGCTGCCGGAATCGTGTCAATCCGGCCAAGACGACCGGAACATCAAGGAAGTCGTCCGGATTGCCTTCGCCGAAGGCCCGAATCCGCCCGGCAAAACGGTCCGTCGAATCCGCACCGAGACGACAGACCTCCACCGACCCTTCCGGCAGTCCTAGCGCCGCTATGGCCCGCCGGTGGCCCGCGTGGCCAAACGTCAGAGCGCATAGGCCGTCGTCCAGCCAGGCCGCTGCAATCCAACCCAGCGTTGTGGAAAAAACGGTGATCCGATCGACGTTCGTATGTGGTTTTCCCAACTGTCAAACCTCCATTGCTGCCCGTTGGTACGAGATTATCCACCGATTTTTCCCCAGATTTCAAGTGGTCGGTCGGGGCCAGGCACTTTGACAGTCCTGACGACGGCGATCTATACTGAGTTCCGGCGGACATCCAGTGCGACCTTGCCCTTCTCTGACGCCTCCGCGTCAGTCTCCGTATGTGTGAAAGGGATCGATTATGAGTCACTATAGCTCGCTTAGTGACGACTACTACGTGAACATGAATCTGAATACCGAGATGGATTTGCCGCAAACGCGAGAAACGGTCCTGCACTATTTCGAACAGATCCAGAAGCACTATCCCACGATGAGGAACTTCTACAGCCGTGATCGAGGCGAGTTTGTGCTGGAAGAGGACAAGGATCGCGGCAACTACCGTTGGGCAACGGTCGAGCCGCGTCGTATCTGCTCCGGGTACGTCAATCCGGAGTCGACCAACGCGGCGTTCCGCCAACATGAACTTGCGTTGGAAGTTGCGCCGTATGCTTTGACCGTGAGTCCACTGGACTGCGAGTCGTTGAACATTATGTTCGGCTTCGATTTCACTTATCGCGGGAATCATAACGAGTTGTTGGTCGAGGCGTTGGGAGTGGCTCCAGGGCTGGAACGGATGACGGAGATTCCTGGTGCCACGGTCCTGGGAAACGAACCGTCGCTGCAATTCGCTTTGGACGAGGATTGCCGTACGCAATGTCGTCTTAGCATCGAGACTCGTACCGGCGCGTACCATGTCCGAACCGGCGAGTTTCCCGAGGAACAGATGAGCGTTTACTTCACGGCTCGACGGTACGGCAGCCTGGACTCGGACGAAACGTATGTATCGGCCATGAAGCGGCTCGCCGAACTGTGCACCGAGTTGGTTGACAACTATGTGATCGACAGCGTTCTGAGACCGCTGCAACAGGCGATCGCCATCAAGTAGCCGTTCGGCCTTGGGAGCTGAGGTGGCGCAGCGGGGAGCGAGTTTTTTCTCCCGCCTCTGCCCGGGTGCTGGACGCTGGGTTCCCGTCGCGTCTCCGAGATGGCAGAGTCCGGCGGGAGTGATCGGGAGACCTGCGGTCAGACGAGTGGCGTGGTCGGGAGACCACGCCACAACGAACGACCACGGCACAACGAACGACCACGGCACAGCGAACGACCACGGCACAACCGAACGACCACGGCACAACCGAACGAACGCTCCACAACCGAACGAACGCTCCACAACGGAGGAGCGGCTTTGCCATACCCGTGTGCGGAACCGAAACTCAGATGTTCTTAGTCACGCCTGGCGTCGCGCAGACTGGATAGACTCCGTTTTCGTCGGGCTTGGTAGGCGGCTCCATGTCCCAGGTGCATTCCTCTGGTCTTGGCGAGATGCAGTACTCGGATTTGCTCACCTGATCCCAAGTCACCTCCTGCCCGCTGTAGCACGAGAGCTGCCCCATGATGGTGACCAGTGTGCTACGAGCCATGTAGTCGCCGCAGTTGAGTGGTGAACCATCGCGAATCGATTTGAGGAACTCTCTGTGCTCGGCCACGTAAGGACTTTCGCTCTGCCCGCTAAATTTCCATTCGTTTTCGCCGGTGATCCGGCCGTGAACCGGGAAGGCAATTCCTTTGGTGCCCAAAATGTTGCTGGAGTTTTCATTGTAGCAACCGCGAGTTGTGCGGCAGAAAGCGTAACCTCGCACTCCGTTGGCGTAGTGATAAACCACGGCATTGTGATCGAACACATCACCCAGCAGGTTATGCGACGTCGAACGTCCGCCAAAGCCATGACATTTGACGGGAGTCACTTCGCCTAACGCCCACGTGGCGCGATCCATGTTGTGCACTAAGGACTGGGGCACATCGTCGCCGCACAACCACGAGAAACGGTACTGGTTGCCGTATTGGATTTCCAACTCTCTCGTGTCGTGAGGGCGTGCCGTGTTGCCGTAGGGACCGCGGACGAAATTCTCCTCGAACGAAACGATTTCGCCGATTTGACCGTCGTGTACGCGTTGCATCGTCTCGCGGTAGGCTGGATGAAAACGGCTCTGCAATCCGGACAGGATGCCCAGGTTGTTCTCTTTGGCCAACGCAGTGGCTTCATTCACGACCTTGATCCCGAGCGGATCGATGGCGTGAGGCTTTTCCACGAACACATGCTTTCCGGCCTCGATCCCGGCCTTGAGGTACATGGGGTGGAACTTGGCGGCACATGCGATCAGCACCACGTCCACGCTATCGATGACTTTCTTGTAGCCATCGAGCCCAGCGAAGCAATGGTCGTCGTCGACCTCTACACGATCGGGCTTGCTGTTCTGGAGGGCCTTGCGTTTGCTCTGGACGCGATCGGCAAACAGGTCCGTCATAGCCACTAGGCGTGTTCCAGGATCTGCATCCATGGCATTCGCCGCCGCTCCGGAGCAGCGACCGCCGCTGCCGACCATGCCGATGCGGATTATATCGCTGCCGGCGGCATGGGCGCTGCGCGAAAGCGAGAGCCCGCCGACGGCAACCGCGCCGAGTGCCGATTTCTTCAAGAAATCTCGGCGTGAGTCCTGACCCGAGTTTGCGGCGTTTCCCTGAGGTGTCATCTTCGTTCTCCTTCGGTTTGGTGTTGTTTCGATGCGCCTACAGTATGTTCGGTGCGCTCGGGGCGATGCAAGCAAGCGCGCAAAGAGAGCCGAAAAAAAGAGAGTGGCATGTTCGAACAGCGCTACGTACGTGAATTCGGAAGAAAGCAGGAGGGTTAAGCGTTTCCTGAATCGTCTGAATTCTTGCGAATTCAGCTACGGGGCCGCCCCGACTTGGCACTGTAGCATTAGCTGGGCGACTGTTGAGCAGATAACGCTTCTACCGGAATCGCTATGCCCTTGATGATACCTTCCACAACGACGGCATCTCCTACTAAACCCTGGAAGCGGCTCACTAGCATCCTTTTGGGCCGAACCTTATCAAGGTGGCCGATCAGCACCAGGCGGTCTCCGGGTACCACCGGATCGCGGAACCGGACTTCCTCCAACCCACCGAAGCCAACCATCGCCGCTTGGAGCAGGTCATGCTTCTGAGTGAAGTAGCTGCACAGTTGCGCGGCCGCCTCGACCATGACTACTCCGGGCATCAGCGGCATACCAGGCATGTGGCCGCGGACCCAGAATTCGTCGTCCGTCACGTCCTTGTATCCGACGACCGTGTGACACTCCACATCGTCCACGACGATGGCCGTCAACTGTTCCATCTCGTGACGCTGCGGATTGTACTTGCGGATCTCCTCGACATCGGCGATCACGTTGTCGAAATCGATCTTCGAAAGATCGTAGAGCGGTGGTTTGGTGGTCACACTGCATTCCTTTGGCCGAACGGAGTTCGCGGAGCCATTCCCTAGAAGGTGGTGCTTTCATCCACTGCATGCGGCCTGAGCCACGCTCGGGCCGTGGCGCGGGGTGGCTGCGCGAGGATAGCCTGGAACAAACGTCTAAGTGCGCACCTTTCTGCGTTTGGCCTTGCGCGCCTTGGCGTTGGCCGGTCGTTTTCCGTGGTTGGCCTTCTTGACTTTGCGGTTTGGTTTACTCACCGTGGATGGTCTCCCTTATTTGTTTCCCATTTATCGGACAGAACCCACCAGCTTAGCAAGTCAGTCTTGTGCTGAGAAGCGGGAAACAAGTGTGGCAAGGGTCCTTGCATCCCTTCATTCGAGGGGCTTCTTGCGTCGCTGTCTACTAGCCGGCGAATCGTTAGACGGCAGTGCCCCGTCCTGCCGATACAATGCCGTTATGAAACGGTGGCGATACCGGTACCGGCAAGGAAGGACGCACAAGTCAATTTCGGCCAGGAGCCATACAACTGCCGCCGGTTTTCTCGCTTTTTAGCGAACGGGGCGGTTACGGGCGTTGACGGAATCGCGAGTGACGCTTAGTATTTCCGGTTTCCCTCAGAGGGAAAGACGAGAAGTGACCGCATTTAAGCGGACCTCAAGTGAAACAAATTGAGATTGATCAGCTCAGGGAGACTTCAAGGAGCGCAGTGTGGCGGGACCGAGTAATGAAGTAATTAGGATCAGGATGGAGGCTTACGACCATGCCATCCTGGATCAAAGCGCCCAGGAGATCGTGAATACGGTTAAACGTACTCACTCCGAGGTGCACGGACCAATCCCGTTGCCTACGCGGATCGAGAAATACACGGTGCTGTCGGGGCCGCATGTTGACAAGAAAGCTCGGCAGCAGTTCGAGATAAGAACCCACAAGCGACTGATTGACATCGTCCAGGCCACAGCGAAAACGATTGAAGCGCTGAACAAATTGAGCCTGCCGGCTGGTGTTGATATCAAGATCAAGGCTTCCGCCAGGTAGCCTTTTGTGTTGTTGTTGTGCGGGTCATTTTTATGAATGGAAGCCGTTCGGGTAAGTTGGGACAACTGTAGCGGCAGGCAATGTTGCTTGTCGGCGTAATGCTCAAGGAGATATGTCCTTGGCTACAGCGGGCGTTCCCAGGCTCCCGTAGGCGATATACCACAAGGTACAGACCGATGGCAAATGGAATACTCGGCCGCAAGGTCGGGATGACGCAAATCTACGATGATAGTGGCAGTGTCATTCCGGTCACGGTCGTTCAAGCGGGACCTTGTCACGTCCTTCAGATCCGTACGTTGGATCGTGACGGCTACCAAGCCGTACAGCTCGGTTATCTTGACAAAAAACGGCCGAGAGGAAAAAGGTCGCGTAGTAGCCAGGCAAGTCGTGCCGAACGTGGTCATGTCGCCAATATCAGCAGCAAACGCTCCAAACGGCGTGCGGCCGTCCCGGCAGGCGAAAAAGGTGCCGGCGAGGGCGAGCAGACGCCTTCCCAGGCAAGTCAACTGTCTCCCAAGGCCGATTGCGAACCCAAGCGGTTTATTCGCGAGCTTCGTGGATCTACCGAGGGATATGAGATTGGCCAAGCGGTCACCGTCGACGCGCTTGCCGAGGTAACGGCAGTTGACGTCACCGGTATCTCGAAAGGCCGCGGGTTCGCCGGCGTGATGAAGCGACATGGTTTCTCTGGCCAGCGCGCATCTCACGGCGTCAAGAAAGTCCATCGCCACGCCGGAGGCACGGGCCTGAGCGCCACGCCGGGTCGTCTGTTCAAGGGACGTCGCATGGCAGGTCAGTACGGAAACGTGAAGACGACCGTGCGTAACGTGAAGGTTGTGAAGGTGGACGCCGAGAACCATTTGTTGCTGGTTCGTGGTGCGATTCCCGGCCCCAACGGTGGCTATCTCGTGATTCGCGAAACAAACAAGGTCGGTTAGGTCGATCATGACAAGTTTGCCAGTTTACGATCGCAGCGGGAACGAGGTGGGGACCTACGAGATAGACCCTGCCGAAATCGCGCCGAAAATCAATAAGCAGTTGCTGCACGACGCAATCGTCATGTATCAAGCGAATCTTCGGCAGGGATCCGCAAAGACGAAGTCGCGCGCCGAAGTGGCGCAGACCACTAAGAAATTGTACCGGCAAAAGGGGACCGGCAATGCACGGGCGGGCCATCGGAGTTCCGGTATTCGTCGAGGCGGCGGCCACATTTTTGCCGTTCGGCCGCGAGACTACTCGTACCGTTTGCCCAAGAAGGCGGTGCAAGCGGCCACGCGCATGGCTATCGCGTCGAAGATCGAAAGCGGTGACATCGTCGTGATTGACGAATTATCGTTCGAGGCACCTCGCACCAAGGATATGTACGAGGTGCTGAAGGCGCTGAAATTGACCGGCACGAGTACGCTGGTGACGACAGCGTCGCACGACGTCAACGTGTACAAGAGCGCACGCAACATCCACAAGGTGACCGTGATAGCGGCGTCGGATCTGAACGCGTTCGCCGTGCTGCGGCCACGTCGCATGCTGGTGACAAAGGCAGCATTGGATGCCATCCGGCAACAAACCGGGACGGAGGTAGCGGCTACGTAGTGCATCTGCGGATGCAGCGTGAAGGACTGAGGTTTTTTCCAAGAGCCTGGGTGCCGACGAGAGAAACTGGGTTACTGAAAGAGAACAGCAGGACAATGGGCAACCCGCAAGAAAAAAGTCGGGGCACGGAAACGCGGCTTCACCTGGAGCCGCACCAGATTATTCTGCGCCCGCTGGTTACGGAGAAAGGCGTGTATCACGCTGGTGAATTCAATCAGTATGCCTTTGAGGTGAATTCGCTTTCGACCAAAGACGACATCAAGCGGGCGGTTGAAGAATTGTTCAACGTGAAGGTCACCAAGGTGCGGACCCAAAACCGCGCCGGAAAACCGCGACGCTATCGATACCGCAACGGGTACACCAAGAACTGGAAAAAAGCGTTAGTAACATTGGACAAGGAACACCGGATCGATTTCTTCTAATCCACCGGCAACATCGGCCACTTGGCCGCATTGAGATGGAATCATGGGTATTCGACATTACAAACCGACCAGCCCCGGGCGCCGAGGTGCCACGGTTAGCGATTTCGAGGCATTGACGCCCGGCGCGAAACCGGAGAAGTCGCTGCTTCGGACGGCTCGCAAGACGGGCGGACGGAACAACCAAGGCAAGATCACCGTGCGCCACCGCGGCGGCGGGCACAAGCGAAAATACCGGATCATCGACTTCCGTCGAAATAAGGACGGCGTGCGGGCGAAGGTTCATTCCATTCAGTACGACCCCAATCGCAGTGCACGTATTGCGTTGCTCTGCTATGTGGACGGCGAGAAGCGATACATCCTGGCCCCGGACGGCCTCGAAGCTGGTACCTACATCGAGAGCGGTCCTGACGCGCCGCCTACGGTTGGGAACTGCCTGCCGTTGAAAAGGATTCCGCTGGGCACGGCTGTACACAATGTTGAACTACGTCCCGGCCGAGGCGGGGCGATGTGCCGGAGCGCCGGCTCCAGCGCGACGCTGGTCGCAAGGGAGGCGGACTGGGCTCAGATCACTTTGCCCAGCGGAGAGATTCGCCGCGTGCCGGCGGCGTGTCGGGCAACGATTGGGAAAGTCGGAAACGCGGACCACATGGGCATCGTGTTGGGCAAGGCTGGCCGCAAGCGGTGGCTCGGCCGTCGGCCCCATGTGCGTGGTACGGCTATGAACCCAATCGATCACCCGCATGGCGGCGGCGAAGGAAGGACCAAGGGCGGTCGTCATCCGGTTAGCCCGACGGGCGTGCCGGCCAAGGGCGGTCCGACTCGCAAGAAACGGAAACCCTCGAATGCGGCGATCGTCCGCAGACGACGTTCAAAGCGGTACGGTCAACTCAGGTTGAAGAAGTAACGGGAGATGTAGCCGCACATGAGCAGATCAGTCAAGAAAGGGCCTTTTGTCGATTTCAAGCTGTACCGCAAGGTGCAGAAGCAGATCGAGATGGGCACGAAGGAACCGATCAAGACGTGGGCTAGGGCCTGCACGATCGTGCCGGAGTTTGTTGGACACACTTTCTTGGTCCACAACGGCCGACAGCACATGAAGGTATTTGTGACGGAAGATATGGTCGGGCACAAGCTGGGTGAGTTTGCCCCGACCCGAGTCTTCCGCGGTCATGGCGGCAAGGGCAAACGCTAGTAGAAAGTGAGAGACATGGCATTCCGGGCCTCCCACAGATTCGCACGCATTAGTGCCCGCAAGGTGCGGCCCTTGGCAGACTTGATTCGTGGCAAATTTGCCGATGAAGCGTTGGACATCCTCCGCTACCAGCCCCAACGCGGGGCGAGGATGCTGGAGAAGGTTATCAACAGTGCGTTGGGCAGCGCTCAGGATCCCGACCAGACCCGCGGCAAGTCGGTGGACATCGACAGTTTGGTGGTCGCCGAGGCGCGAGTCGATGCCGGACCGATGTTCAAGCGGGTGCGACCACGGGCGCGAGGCATGGCGTACCTGATCAAGAAACGAATGTCACACATTCACGTTACGCTGGAAGACATGAGCGAGAGCTAGGCATGGGTCAAAAAGTCAATCCGATTGCGTTTCGCACGGGCGTGATGATTGGTTGGAAGAGTCGATGGTACGCTTCCAAGCAGGAATTCGCAGATCTGTTGATCGAAGATCACAAGATCCGAAACTTCATCAAGCATCATCCCAAGAAAACGCAGTATCGCAATGCGGGGATTGATCGGATCGAGATCGAGCGTACACGTGACGAAGTCAAGATTATTCTGCACGTGGCTCGCCCCGGTCTGATCATCGGCAAGAAGGGCCAAGAGGTTGAGTTTCTGCAGGGGGAGCTTCAGAACCTTATCGGGCGACGGGTCAATTTGAAAATCGAGGAGATTCATCGTCCGGAACTGTATGCACAATTGGTGGCCGAGGAGATTTCCCAGCAGCTTTCCAAGCGATCAAGTTTCCGTCGAACGATGAAACGGGCGATGGAGGCCACGATGGATGCCGGGGCCAAAGGTATCAAAGTCCAACTGGCGGGCCGGCTGGGCGGTTCCGAAATGGCGCGACGCGAAAAACAAATCCGGGGCTCGATTCCGTTGAGCACCCTACGAGCGAAGATCGACTACGGGTTTACCGAAGCGAAGACCGCTCAGGGGCACATCGGGGTTCAGGTCTGGATCAACCAAGGCATGTACGAAGGAGACGCTTCCGATGGCGCTGATGCCGAAGAGGGTCAAGCACCGAAAAAGCCAAAGAAGGCGTATAAAAGGTAACGCAACTCGCGGTAACCGAGTGGTCTTTGGCGGTTTCGGCCTTCAGGCAATGAAGGGCGGCTGGATCAAGGCGCAGACGATCGAGGCCGGGCGTATTGCGGCTCAGCAGTACGTTCGGGGCGAGGGGCGTCTGTACATACGGATTTTTCCCCACAAATCGATTACATCGACTCCGCTTGAGACTCGAATGGGTAAGGGCAAAGGCGAGCCGGAGCATTGGGTTGCTGCGGTAAGGCCTGGGACCATTCTCTACGAGTTGGGTGGCGTCACCGAAGAGCAGGCCAAGGTCTGTTTCGCCCGCTTGGCCCACAAGATGCCTATTCCGGTGCGTTTTGTAAGACGGCGTCCGGCTTGACGGGAGGAAGCATTGATGACGAAATCCGCCGAATTGCGTGACATGAGCGACGAGCAATTGGCGCTGACGCTCAAAGAAACGTGCGAGCACCTGTTTCGTTTGCGGATCCAATCGCAGACCGAACGGTTGGACGCGCCGAGTGAACTGCGGCGAAACCGCCGCTTGATCGCCCGGATCAAGACGATTGAGCGGGAGCGAGAACTCAAAACAGCCAACGCAGACGAGAAGAAGTAACAGTCATGCCCAAGAAAGTTGCCGTAGGCGTTGTGACCAGCGACAAGATGACTAAGACTCGCATCGTACAGATTGGCCGACTGGTCAAGCACGCGATGTACGGGAAGTACGTGCGGCAGAGGACGGTTTGCTACGTGCACGACGAGGCGGAGGAATCAGCCGAAGGCGATACCGTGGAAATCGTCGAATCGCGTCCGCGTTCGAAGACGAAGCGATGGGAACTGGTCAAAGTTGTCGAGAAGAGCCGAGCCGTTGATCTGGCCAAGTTGCGAGCAGCGGCCAAAGAGGGCGAGACCGAAGAGGAAGAGAAATGATCCAGCAAGAGACGCGCCTGCAAGTGGCGGACAACACGGGTGCGAAAGAGGTCCAGTGCATCAAAGTGCTGGGCGGCTCGCGCAGACGGTTCGCCGGTCTGGGTGACGTCATCGTATGCAGCGTCAAGAGCGTGATACCCGGTAGTGATATCAAGAAGAAAGCGCTGGTGCGTGCGGTGATCGTTCGCTGCAAGCAACCGACCCGCCGGACGGACGGCAGCTACATCCGCTTCGACAGCAACGCGGTCGTCATTATCGACACCGAGAGAAATCCTCGCGGTACACGCATTTTCGGCGCCGTGGCCCGAGAACTGCGTGAACGCAATTTCATGAAAATCGTCAGCCTTGCCAGCGAGGTGCTGTGATGCATATCAAAGTAGACGACACGGTGGAGATCACCGTCGGCGATGATCGAGGCGAGCGGGGCAAGGTGCTCTCCGTCAATGGGAAGGTAGGCAAGATCGTCGTGGAAGGCGTCAATCGCGTGTACAAACACGTGCGGCGAAGTCAGCGAAACCCGCAGGGCGGGCGTCTGTCCAAGGAGATGCCGATCGACGCTTCGAACGTGATGGTTATCTGTCCAAAGACGAATAAACCGACGCGGGTCGGATACCGCTATTTAGATGACGGCAGCAAAGAACGCTATGCGAAATGCAGTGGAGTTTCGTTGGGAACCGTCAGTCCAGCGAAGGAGACGCGCGAGGAGAAAGAGAAATCATAGACGGCGGCCGGCCGTGTTGAGGTAGATCCCGCCTGCCGGGCGAGACCTCGAACATGCTGCAGAATCGGTCGCCGGCACAGGACCCGCCCGGCAGGCGGGACCTACTTGGGGAAGAAGAAAGACATGATCCCGCGGTTACAAGAGAAATACGGAAAAGAGATCCTCCCGGCTTTGCAGGAAGTGCTGGGCCGGGCGAATCGCTTGTCGCTCCCGCGACTGGAGAAGATCGTCGTCAATATGGGCGTGGGCAGCGCGATCCAGGAGAAGAAGCACCTGGAATACGCAACCTCTGCCATGACGGAGATCAGTGGCCAGAAGCCGATCATCGCGCTGGCGCGAAAGTCGGTGGCAGGTTTCCGCCTGCGGGAAGGCATGGCGATCGGCTGCAAGGTGACCTTGCGTCGGACACGAATGTACGAGTTTCTCGATCGTCTGGTCGCGCTGGCTCTGCCGCGAGTACGCGACTTCCGCGGTCTCGCCCGTAACGCATTTGACGGACATGGGAACTACAGCCTTGGGCTGTCCGAGCAGATTGTGTTCCCGGAACTGAACCCGGACAAGTACCTGCAGACGCAGGGGATGAACATCACGTTGGTGACGACAGCTTCCAGCGACGAGGAAGCGTTCGAGTTGCTCAGCCGCTTTGGCATGCCGTTCAAGCGAGCGGAGGATGCTGCTGCAGCGTGATAATGAGATAAAACGTCCACGGCCGCCGGTGAAAATCTCCGGCGCGAGTGGAAGCGAGCGTTGTTGTCAAGACAAGGGAACGTCCAAGCGAATAGGTAGACGTCAGTGGCTAGTAAATCGAAGATTGCAAAGGCTCTTCGCGAGCCCAAGTTCTCAAGCCGCCAAGAGCGGCGATGCAGGTTGTGCGGCCGACCGAGGGCGGTCTACCGCAAGTTTGGCATTTGCCGCATTTGTTTCCGGAAATTGGCGGACCAGGGATTGATTCCTGGCGTTCGAAAGTCGAGCTGGTAAAGGGAGAACCCAATCACCATGATGACCGACCCGATCGCCGATATGTTGACCCGCATTCGTAATGCGGTTCGTGTCGAGCGGCCTCATGTTGACATGCCCGTGTCGAAGGTCAAACGGGGCTTGGCCGATGTCCTCAAACGCGAGGGCTATATCTGGGACTGGCAGGAGGTCGAGGACTCGCCGGTTTCCCAGCTTCGGATCGAGCTCAAGTACGGCCCGAACGGCGAGCGTGTCCTCCAGAAGATTCGCCGAGTCAGCAAGCCTGGTCGCCGTGTTTACAGCAAGGCCAGGGACTTGCGTCCGGTGCTGAAGGGGCTGGGCATTACCATCATCAGCACGAGCCGTGGCGTGATCAGCGATCGCGAGGCAAGGCAACGCAACTTGGGCGGCGAAGTTTTGTGTGAAGTCTGGTAGCACCGAAGGGTATTGGATTGCCATGTCCCGTATTGGAAAGAACCCCGTGCCGATCCTTGAGGGCGTCACGGTATCGATCGTAGGTCGCAAGGTGACGGTGGAGGGCCCGAAAGGGACGCTCCAGTGGGAACACCGCCCGGAGATTGATGTCCGGATCGACGAAGAGGCCAAAGAGGTCGTCGTAGTGAGGCACGCCGAGGATCGCGCGTCGAGGTCGTTTCACGGCCTGACTCGCTCTTTGATCAACAACATGGTCATCGGCGTGAAAGAAGGATACGAGAAGCGACTGGAGATCGTCGGCGTGGGCTACTTGGCGGCCGTCGATGGCAGCCAACTGCAACTTCGCGTTGGTTTCGCGAATGAGTTGCACAAGGTAATCCCCAAGGGACTCGACGTTACCTGCCCGGATCAGACACACATCGTCGTCAAGGGTTGCGATAAACAGCAGGTGGGTGAATTTACGGCGGAAGTTAGGGCTTTGCGAAAACCGGAGCCTTATAAGGGCAAGGGAATTCGTTACCAAGGTGAACACGTCAAGATCAAACCGGGCAAGGCGGCCACGTAGCGTGCGTCTGGTGCATCGCCACCCTTGTTGGTGGTCCTTTTGGGATGATTTGACCGAGCTACTGATCGGATTTATACCGTGAACAAACAGAAAGAAGTCAACAAGCGTCGACAGCGCCGCCGTCGCCACGTGCGAAACCGAGTCCGCGGTACCGGGGATCGGCCGCGGTTGTGTGTGCAGCGCAGCCTGAAGCATATCGGCTGCCAAATAATCGACGACCTGGCGGGCACCACTTTGGTTTCCGCCAGCACCCGCGACCGGGATCTGCGCGATCAGGTTTCGTACGGCGGTAACAAAGATGCCGCCGAAATCGTCGGGAAGGCGATCGCGGAGAAGGCCGCCGAGGCCGGAATCAAGGAAGTCCGTTTTGATCGGGGGCACTCGAAGTACCACGGCCGTGTCGCAGCCTTGGCGGATGCCGCTCGCGAGGCGGGATTGAAGTTCTAAGCGTTTTTTTGTGCAGATTATGAGAGATTGGCAGTCCGGGTCGTCCGTGACCTAATGAATCGGGAGCAATGGCACCGTGTCGACAGACGCAGGCTTCAGCGAAACGATCGAAAAAGTGGTGAAGATCCGGCGGTGTGCCGCCGTGGTCAAAGGTGGGCGCCGTTTCAGCTTTGCAGCCATGACCGTGGTCGGCGACGGCAACGGCAAGGTTGGCTGGGGCTACGGCAAAGCCAACGAAGTGCCGCCTAGTGTCGAAAAGGCAAATAAGCAGGCTGCGCGGGAAATGGTGGAAGTGCCCATCGAGGAGGGAACGATTCCGCACCTGGTCAAGGGGCGTTTCGGTGCTGGCAAAGTGATCTTGGTCCCGGCTGCGCCCGGTACTGGTGTCATCGCCGGCGAGGCCGTGCGTGCCGTTTGCGAGGCGGTAGGGATCAAGAACATCCTCACAAAGAGCTACGGCACGAATAACTCGATCACGCTCGTAAAAGCGACGTTCGACGCGCTGGCTCAACTGCGCACTCGCCAGGAAATCGAGCGATTGCGAGGAGTCTCGTTATCATGAAAATAAACGAAGTCCACCAGGGCATCCAAAAACATAAGAAGCGGCGGCGCATTGGACGCGGAACGGGTTCCGGACGCGGCAAGACATCCGGCCGAGGCCACAAGGGACAGAAGTCCCGGTCCGGCTGGTCCAGCCCCCCGGCGTTTCAGGGTGGCACGATGCCGTTGGTGCGTCGTGTGCCCAAGCGAGGATTCAACAATCGTTTTGCGCTCACCGTGGTGACCGTCAACGTGAGTGATCTGGAAAAAGCGTTCGAGGCGGGCGACGAGGTGACGCCCGAAAGCTTGCGCGAGAAGTCACTGGCCAAACGCCGCTACGACGTGCTGAAGATTCTCGGAGACGGCGAACTGACCAAGAAGCTCAAAGTGTCGGCGAACCGGTTCAGCAAGACGGCTCGGGAGAAGATCGAGAAGGCGGGGGGCGAAGCGATCGAGCTTGCCGGGAAGACGCCGTTGACGAAGAAACCGAAAGAGAAGATCTAACGGCCTGGCATGGACGGCCAGCGCCGAATTGTGCATCCGACGACTCCATGTGTCTCGCTTCTGTCGTCAAGTGATAATGGGACAGGAAAGGATGGATCTAAGTCATGTGGGAGAAGCTTCGTGTCGTCTTCACGATTCCTGAATTGCGCCAGAAGATCTTCCTGACGCTGATGTTCCTGGCCATCTACCGGGTCGGCTGGCACATCCCCTTGCCCATCATCAATCAGGAGGTAATGCAACGGTCCACGGCCCAGCAGGGCGGGATGGCCGAGTTCATAGACCGCGTTGCAGTTTTCAGCGCCAGCAACCTCCGGCAGGCTACGATCTTTGGCTTGGGGATTATGCCTTACATCTCGGCCTCGATCATCTTCCAGTTGCTGGGAAGCGTCTGGAAGCCGATCGAAGATCTGAAGAAGGAGGGCGAAACCGGGCGCAAGAAAATCAACGAATACACCCGTTATCTGACGGTCGTGCTTTGTTTGATACAGAGTTGGGCTTACGTCGGCCTTTACTTGATGAAGTCGGGAGGCGAGGATGGCCTGATCGACCCGGCATTTCTGGTTGATGGTCAACTGACGTTCGGTTGGCGAATCACGGCGGTCATGACCATGACTTGCGGCACCATCTTCCTGATGTGGCTCGGCGAGCAAATCGACGCTTTCGGCATCGGCAACGGCATTAGCTTGTTGATCATGGCCGGCATTCTCGCCCGCATGCCCAGTGCCTTCGGCGAGTTGATTAGGGACGCCGAACTGGAGTTGGTTGGCCTGAACGCGAACAAGATCGGCGTCGAGACTCTGATCATTCTGTCAACTCTGTTTGTTGCGGTGGTTGCAGGTGTGGTCTTTATCACGCTCGGGCAGCGGAGAATCCCCACGCAGAGCGCCAAGCATGTCCGCGGTCGACGCGTGTACGGTGGTACTCGGCAATACCTGCCGCTGCGAGTGAACCAGGCGGGCGTCATGCCGATTATTTTCGCAAGCAGCCTGCTGATGCTGCCGGCCATGCTGTTCGGTGTACTGGGGAACATCTTTCCGAGTGCGTCGCAAACGTTCACGTGGCTGGGAGGCGTTTTTGGGGGCGGAACTTCGTTCGTGTACAACCTGATGTATGTGGCGTTCATCTATTTCTTCTGTTATTTCTGGACGGCGATCACCTTCAATCCCAAGGAGATGTCGGAGAATTTGAAGGATTACGGCACGTTTATTCCGGGCTATCGTCCCGGCAAACGGACAGCGGACTATTTGGAAAAGGTGATGGTTCGAATTACCTACGTTGGTGCTGGCTTCTTGGCGCTGGTCGCCATCATTCCGACCATCGTGTCCGGGGCCCTGGGAGTGAGCTTTTCGGTCGCCGCCTTTTACGGAGGCACCGGCTTGCTGATCGCAGTGAGCGTCGCGTTTGATCTGGTACAGAAGATCGACAGTCACCTCGTGATGCGCAATTACCGCGGACTACTGGAGGGCTAGAGGCTCGAAGCTAATACGGCGAACGGAAGAAATAGCCTACTCGTAGGAGGGGTATGAAGAGCCGTTCCACAGGGATGATGGCCATTTCGGCCACTTGCATAACGGCGAGACAGGACCAGGAAAGCCCTTATGGGCCGATTCCTTGTGGTCCGATCTAGCGTAGCCAAATGCCGTGCTGCCCCTTGTGTCACTTGTCGCTCCGACCCTATACTAAAACGTTTATCTAAACTCGCTGGGAGACCAACGATGAAAGTACGGGCCAGCGTCAAACGTATATGCGAACACTGCAAAGTGGTTCGCCGCAAGGGGCGAGTCTACGTGATTTGCACCAATCCGCGTCACAAGCAACGTCAGGGTTAAGTTAGGGGAGATTTTCTGGCATGCCGCGTCTCTTAGGTGTTGATATACCAAACGACAAGTCGACGGCCGTTTCGCTTACTTATTTGTACGGCGTTGGCCTGAAGACGTCTCGCGCGCTGTGCCACAAAGCGGGCATCAAGCCCGACCGAAAGGCGCGCGATCTGGCGGATGACGAATTGAGTCGTCTGGCGGCGCTACTCGAACGGGATTACGTGGTGGAAGGCCCGCTGCGACGTCAAGTACAGCAGAACGTCAACCGACTTCGCGACATCAAGTGCTATCGTGGGATTCGCCACCGCTTGGGGTTACCGGTGCGGGGACAGAGGACTCGCACAAACGCACGCACGCGCAAGGGTCCCAAGAAGACCGTAGCAGGCAAGAAGGGCGTGAAGGACTTGCGGTAGACGCTTAGTTTTTGTCATTTTTTTCAGGCCGATCGGACACACGAAAAACCTGCAATAGAGGAGTAGACTGGCGGTGGCCAAAAGCAAGAAACGTAAACCACGGCGGAACGTAACGATCGGTATCGCCCACATCCATGCAACCTTCAACAACACGACAGTGACGATCACGGATACGAAAGGCGACACGCTATGTTGGGCTAGCGCCGGCACTTGTGGCTTTAAGGGCAGCCGCAAGAGCACGCCTTTTGCAGGCCAATGCGCTGCGCAGCAAGCGGCAGAGAAAGCGACGAAGTTTGGCGTGAAAGAAATCGAAGTGCACGTCAAGGGACCGGGCTCGGGCCGCGAGAGCGCCATCACGGCGTTGCAGTCCGCCGGCTTGACGGTGAAGTCGATCGAGGACTGCACTCCCATTCCCCACAACGGCTGCCGTCCCAGAAAGAAGCGGCGCGTGTGACGGGTAGCATTCGTTTCACGGTGCATTCGCCGTCGCTTTTCTAGAGGCCCGATACGACTCACTGAAGGAGGTCCAAATGCATATTCGCTGGCGTGGACTGGAATTGCCAAGCGTGGTGACCTGCGATGCCGACACGCTGACGTCCACTTTTGGCCGGTTTACGGCGGAACCGTTCGAGCGCGGTTTCGGCGTGACTATCGGTAACAGCCTTCGTCGCATCCTGCTTTCCAGCTTGATGGGCAGCGCCGTTACGCAGATCAAGATTCGCGGCGCCCAGCACGAATTCACAACGATTCCCGGCGTCTTGGAGGATGTCACCGATATCGTCCTGAATGTGAAGTCGCTGGTGGTGAAGAACCACAGCGAATCCACCAGGGTGATCACGGTGGAGAAGAACGAAACGGGCGTGGTCTCGGGTGCTGACGTTCAGACGGACGCAGACGTAGAGGTCATCAATCGGGACCATGTCCTGGCCACGTTGACCGACAGCGTCCCGTTCATGATGGAGATGGTCGTAGAAAACGGTCGTGGTTACGTTCCGGCTTCCGAGCACAGTACTGCGGATCACGAAATCGGCATCATTCCGATTGACGCCGTATACAGCCCGGTGACGCGTGTCCGTTACGAAGTCGAAGAGACTCGCGTCGGTCAGAAAACGAATTACGACAAGTTGACTTTAGAAGTCTGGACGAATGGTTCGGTGAACCCGGAGATGGCCATGGTGGAATCGGCCAAGATCTTCCGCAAGCACATGAACCCGTTCGTTCAATACAACGAACTCGGCCCCCGCGTCACGGCGCCACCCAGATCGGGCGGCGGCGGTGTGGACGCTGTGCTGGAATCCAAGCTGAACATGAGCCTCGCCGAATTGAAGCTGTCGGTGCGAGCCATGAACTGCCTGGAATCAGAGAACATCAATACGGTGCGCGATCTGGTCCAGAAGAACGAGGACCAACTGCTGGAAGTCCGTAACTTCGGCGAAACGACGCTGAACGAAGTGCGGGAAAGGCTGACCGAGCTTGGCCTGCATCTTGGCATGAGGCTTCCGCCGCCGCCGACAACCCTGATCCACTAGATTCAACAAGAACACGATAATGAGACACAGAAAACGAGGACGCGTTCTTGGCCGAAGCCCAAGTCATCGAAAGGCCATGCTGCGCAACTTGGCCAGCGCCCTGTTCCTGACCGAACGCGAAACGGACGATGCCGTCGACAAGAATATTCCCAAGGTCAAAGGCCGCATTGTGACCACGCTTCACAAAGCCAAGGAAGTGCGGCCACTGGTCGAAAAGTGCATCACCATCGCTCGCCGGTCGCTGAAGCATGAAGAGGCGGCCGAAGAGTACGCCACCGATGCCAGACGCAATTCCGACCAATGGAGAGAGTGGCGAAACAGTTCCGAGTGGCGGCAGTGGAACAATGCCATCGCTCCGACCGTTGCTGCGCGTCGGCGTGTGGTTCAATTGATCGGGGACAAGGAAGCCATGCAGGTCCTGTTCGACGAACTGGCGCCACGATTCGAAGACCGCGATGGCGGCTATACGCGCATCGTGCGACTGGCCAAACCGCGTCTGGGAGACTCGGGGCAACAGGCGATCCTCGAATTTGTCGGTGTCCGCGACCGCGAAAGGCAGGAAAGCGAGAAACCGGCGTTTGAGGCAGAAGAGGAATCCGCCACAGTGGATGCCGATGACGAGGCTGCCGAGGCGGACGACGAAGAGGCCGCCGAAACGGACTCGCCCGATGCTGAGGCCTCCGAGGAGGATTCGGCGACCGAGGACTCGGCGGAGGAAGACTCGGCCGACGAGGAAGAGAAGAAGGCGGAGGAGTAGCGCAACTACCAGTAGCTGGACTCGCAAGAGTTCAGTGGGCTGAGCCTTTCAGACTCAGCCACGAATCGACAGCAGAGTCACTCGCAAAGGATTCGCGATGAGTGGCCACGCACAGGGAAGGTCTCCGACTCGCAGCCCTCAATACCGGCGTCAACCTGTCGGATTCGACTTCACCGCTCACATGAGGCGGCTCTGCCAGGACATCGTCACTTGCACGTCACAGCTTGCGCACATCGACCTGGGGTGCGTGGCAGTCTCCTTTGCCCAGTCGCGCAAACGCACGTCCCACGGCCTGCACGCGTCGTTGACGCCCATGCGATTCGAGGCCGGTTCGTTGACCTGCCTGCGCCACGGTCGAAAATACACAGTCCAGCGGCTGTATGATCAGGGCGGCCGAGAGTACCTTTACATTCTCACGTTCTACATGCCGCGTTTCATGGACCTCAGTTTCCGAGATAAGCTGATCACGGTGTTTCACGAATTGTGGCACGTTAGCCCCGATTTTGACGGCGACCTGCGACGGCACGATGGACGCTGCTACGCCCATACGCACTCGCAGAAGCACTACGACGAGGAAATGGATCGGCTCGCACAGCAGTGGCTGGCAGGTTCTCCTACGCGGCACTTGTACGAGTTTTTGGAGTGCACGTTCTCCGAATTGCACACTCGCCACGGAAGGATCTTCGGCGCCAAAATCCCTCGCCCCAAGCTGGTACCGATGCGTTGAAGACACGGGCACACGAAATGCCCAAATGTTCACGCCCTCGTGGCTGCTCGCGCCGCTTCTATCGGACTCAGATCGCCACCAGGAATTGCGTTAAAGCGTTTCGCGACAAATGGTTGCGGCGAGTGATGGCGACTTGTTTGTTCTTGCCGAACCGTTTTGGCATCGCAGTTGCTAATCTCAGCAGCAGTTCTTCAATCTTTGTTTGGCCGAAGCCACATCCCTGCTGTTCTCTTCGCCGAAATGGAGTTCACTATGGCTGATCAGTCCTGCTGCCGCTCCGGAGTTGACACGCGTATTGACCTGCTGCCCTGGGCAGATCCGTACATCGTCCAATTGTTTGCCGAGGCCGGCTTGGTCGGCGACGCCCCCGAGCCGGAATCGCCGCTGCGAGCCGCTTGGCAAGTTACCCGAACGGCGTGCGGCCCCGATCTCCAAGCTGTGTTCTACACCGAGACGCGGCGGATCAGGTCGAGACGCGGCAGTCGTCCGGTTTTTCGCAAGCGTAGAACTGAACCTGCACGCTCGTTGGCTCGCTCGAAGGCGCCGGCAGTTTGATCTCCAGCCCCGCCCCGAACGTTTCGACCATCGACTGTTTGATCCTCACAATGGGCCCGTCGATCTGATCGGTCGTGAGTTCGGGGATGCGTTCCAGAGGTGGACAAAAAGCAATGTGAAGGTTCTGCTGCCGCTGGCCCACGGCAAAATCGCAGCGTGCCACACCATACACCACCTCCACGCCGTTCTCTTCTCTTGCCCGCGTAATCCGCTGCAAGACGCTCGACGACAGCAACTCGAAACCGTCGTCCTCTGTCGCCTCTTCAAGCGTGGCCGTTGTGTGCGGTGCGACCGCCGAATGCTCATGCGCCGGCTCGTCGATCGCGGACGGAGATTCCTCGATCTGAGGCCCGTTGTCGCCATTACGTGCCCGATCTTGTCGAGCAAGGCGACGGTAGTAGGGAGACCACCCGATAAACTCGCCAGAAACGAGAAGACACCAGAAAACGACCAACGGCACCGTGGCCGAACCGGGCAACGACAAGGACGCGGCCAAGCAGATCACTCCTAAGGAAAGGACTACGTCGAGAACAAGTTCACTGCCGCGCGCGGACACAGTGTCAGAACCGGACACGCGACGCCATGCACCTCGCACGACAGCGACCAACATTGTCATCACGGCCGCAAGAACGATCAGAGTCCCTGGTGCCAGCGGTTGCTCGAACGCCCCCACCAAGCGCCGAACCAGGAAAATGCCGGACAAAGCCAGCAGAAACCCGGCAGATGCGAGAAGGACCAGCCGGACCAACAGGAGTTGCTCACGTGACACAGCCTGGTCGGACCACGTGACAGAACCGATTGAGCGAGCTTCCATGGCGAACACCTCGAACAAGTCAGGGCGGCGGATATGAAGTTCCTACAATCCGTTTGAGGAACAACTGGCGTCACCTACACGATAACGGATTGACGCAGTTCGGGGCCAGTCCGCATCGGACAATTCGTGGGCAAACGATACAGGCTTACGGTCATTGGGTTTCCACCGTGGACTGACTCGCCGTATACTAATGGGCTGTTCAGAGACACGTTCATGGGACGGATTTCTGCGTCCTTCGAAGGAACGGGGATGGCCCAAGAATCCCGTTCGCAAGGGCTCGATGGGTCAATCTGAACAACATGTGATCCTCGGACACGATCGACCTGGAAAGGAATCAACATGCCGGCCGACTGGGGCGATGGGCCGCAACGGTTTCCGACCACCTCTTGGTCTCTGGTGGCTCTGGCGGGCAAAGAAGCCGACCAAGCCGCTCGGGAAGCTCTCGGACAACTGCTTGCTCGCTACCTCCCGGCACTCCGCGCCCACCTTGTGTGCTCGAAAAGGATTGCTCCAGACAGAGCCGATGACGTGGTCCAGGACTTCGTGGCAAAGAAGATACTCGAACGAGACTTGATCGCTCGCGCCGACCGCGATCTCGGCAAATTCCGCACGTTTCTTCTGACGGCGCTGGACCGTTTTCTGCTGAATCAGATCCGTGATGCCGGTGCCAAGAAACGCGCCGCCGGCGAAGGTTCCGAGGCTCTCGGAGAACGGGCCGAATGGGTATTATCCGACTCCGGACCGTCCGATGCGTTTGACGTGGAGTGGGCACGTGGCGTGCTGGCCGAGGCGGTCGGGCGGATGCGAGATCATTGCGAGAGTTCGGATCGCATGGAGGTCTGGGGAATCTTCGAATTGCGCATTCTCGCCCCGATCGTGCAAGGCACGGAACCGGCGGATTATCGCGAACTGGTCAAACGCTTTGGCCTGCGTTCGCCGAGCCAGGCATCGAACGTGTTGATGACGGCTAAACGGATGTATGAACGCGTGCTGCGCTCCGTGGTCGCCGAGTACGCGCGCGACGAACGGGAAATTGACGAGGAGATCGGCGAATTGCGCGGAATCCTTGCTCGATCAAGTCGTACTCTGGTGCAACCCCTTTGCTGATCATGAAACACGAAGACCTTTCACAAGCCGATCCCGTGTCGCTGGCCGACTTGATGGACTGCCGCAGCGACCATGAGGAAACCTGGTCCGCGGGCGACTTGGAAGCGATCCTCGAACATCAGCTCGCTGCCGACGTGCAGTTCGATCTGGAACGCTTCGATGAGGCTGTAGGATTGGACTTGCCTGAAATGCTCCGGTCGGCCGAAGGCCCGCCCATCCGCAGCTTCCGCGACCTGTTCGAGCATCCACAGCCGTCCATCGAGCTGCTCGACTTGACGCGGCGGTTCGCAAAGGCGTGTCGTTCGCGAGGCGATAGCCCGTTGCCGGCGGAGATTGCAACCATCCTGTATCTGGCAAGCATTGCTGCGGCCATGATCAAGCGCAACCATCGCCTTACCTCGCTGGCCGACGAGGCATTGCGTAACGGATTCGACTGGGCCCTCGACCAAGGTTGGCTGGACGAATCCACGGGGCGGCTTTTGCGTCAGGGTCGTGAAGCTCTGGAATCCCACGGATTAGAAAGTGATGTCTGACGGCAGTTGTCCAAACCGCGAACGACTCGTGGACTACCTGGCGGGTGTGTTGCCCGACGGTGCTGCCGATGCCGTGAACGCTCATGTGGATAGTTGCCAGGATTGCCAATCCGTTCTGCATACGCTCAACGAGGACGGCGATACGCGTCGCCCTGGCGTGGTTCCGCCGCCGGTCGGCGGGCTGCCCGACATATCGGCTTGCGAACCGGCGATCCAAGGTCAATTGGCCGAATACAAGCTGCTGGAGAAGCTCGGCCGAGGCGGAATGGGCGTCGTCTACAAGGCCCTGCATACCGAATTGGATCGAGTCGTCGCCGTCAAAGTCTTGCCGCTTGGGCAAGTGGACAACGAGCAGGCAGTAGCGCGTTTCAAGCGGGAAATCAAGGCGGTTGGCCGACTGGATCATCCCAACATCGTCCGAGCTTATGACGCGCGAGAGAGTAGCGGGACGCACTTTCTGGTTATGGAACTCGTCACGGGCATGGATCTCGCACATCTGGTCCGCCATCTCGGGCCGTTGCCAATCGGCGATGCCTGCGAGCTTATCCGGCAGGCAGCTTTGGGATTGGACTGCGCCCATCAGCAAGGGCTGGTTCACCGCGATATCAAGCCGTCGAATCTGATGGTGTCCGACGCAGGAGTAGTGAAGATTCTCGACATGGGGCTCGCCCGGTTTCGCACGCTCCAGCCCGCCGACGGCGAGATGACGATGAGCGGCCAGGCTCTGGGCACGCCCGACTACATGGCGCCCGAACAAGTCAAGGATAGTCACGGCGCCGACATCCGCGCGGATCTGTACAGTCTGGGGTGCACGTTGTACTTTCTGCTAACCGGCCAGGCTCCTTTCAGCGGCGCAGCGTATCGGACGGCGTTCGACAAAATGACCGCGCACGTCCACCAATCCGTTTCCCCTGTGGTCCATTTTCGCAGCGAGGTGCCGGACGGACTGGCCAAGGTTCTCGATAGGACGCTTGCCAAGGAGCCGGACGATCGCTACGCGACGCCTGCCGAATTGGCCGAGGCTGTGACGCCGTTCGCCACGGGCAGCGACTTGCGGGCACTGGTAGCCGCAGCCGAAGGCCGATCCTTGACCCCACGGCCTCGCGCCGACGCGACTCGGCACTTGTTCGCACCGAGTGCGAAGAGCCGACGCATGCGTGGATGGTTAATCGGAATGGTGTTGGGCGTTTTGGCGTTGGTGATGCTAGCCGTTGCGATCGGCTATCGCCCGTGGCGCGATGACCGGCGGGGCCCGCAGCCGGTGCCGCCCGGTCCGGCGACGGCTGATTCGCCCGCCCCGGAACTTGACGGATGGATCGTGATGAGCTGGACGCTCCGTGGCACTGGCAAGCCGGACTTGTGGCTCTTCCGCCCTGACGGCAGCCAACGTGTTCAGCTCACCGACCATCCGCAATCGTTCGACGTGCATCCCAGTTTCTCACCTGATGGCCGGCGTATTGCCTTTATTCGCGGTGCGCAGTCCGAGCAATCGGCCAGCGTTTGGATATGCAGCGTCAACGGCGCAGAAGAACGAGAAGTCGTCTCGCCCGCTACCGCCGGCGAACGTTTTCTATCGCCCGTATGGCTTTCGAATTCGCGGGTTTGCTACACTCGCGATCCCATGCTCGACCGACGGCCGGACATGGAAGTCTGGGTGGTCGACATAGACGCGGGCCAGCCGGAAATGATGTTTCGCTTTCTTGACACGCCGACCGGCGGAAACGGAGTGGTTACCGATGTCTCCTCCGACCAAAGCCAATTGGCAGTAATCGCGCAAACGGGCTGGGCTTGGCCGATGTCCAACGTGTATATCACCGACCTGAAAGGGGAACTGGTCGAAACGTTATGGAAAGACGATCCGGACGATCGCAAAGATGCGCGAGTCTTGTGGTCCAGCGACCGTACTCGTCTCGCGTGGCATCACAACTTCACTCGCGGAGGTTTGGCCAACGCGTTTTACTACGGCGTCGGAATGGCCCAACTCGACGCCGAAGGCGCATGGAATTGCCAACTACAAACGAACCGCGAATTACTGGTCACTCCGTTGGCTTGGTCGCCGGACGGCACCCACCTGCTTTGCGCCCAGATGTCGTCGGACGAATCACGAGCGACTTTGATTCTGATGGACGATCAGTTTCAAACCGACCGAGAGCTGTTCGAACTGGAGACCCACGGCTGGCAACCAGGCCAACGCGATTTCGGTCGTCTGGCCGACTGGGCCATCGTCCCCGCCGATGTGGCGGTGCCGGGGGAGGATTAGCCAAGTCAGAAGAATGGAGGGTCGAGGTTAGACGATATCGGACGCGATCTCTTCTTGTTTCGGTCGCTCAGGCATCGAATAATAGACAGATGTGTTGCGGCCGTGATGACAAACATGATAGGGAGTAGCCAAATGCCGTCTCCATTTCCGGGCATGGATCCCTACATCGAAGAAGGCGAGTGGGAGGACTTCCATCAGGGATTCGTGGCGGAACTGGCCGCCGCCCTGGTGCCTTGCGTCCGCCCTCGCTATGTCGTGCGCAAAGAACGCCGCGTCTATGTGGAGCATCCGCTGGCCGATGACGACCGGCCCATTCGCAGCGATGTGGCCGTTTTGTCCCACGACAACGCAATGGCCGCACCGGAACAGCCTGCGGCAGCGTTGTCGACGGCGACGCCCGTTGTCGTCAGCCTTCCGGCACCGGAGGAGCGACGCGAAGCTTTCCTCTCGATTCGCGAGTTCTCGTCGATGGAAGTGGTTACGGTAATCGAACTCCTGTCGCCCAGTAACAAACGCTCGGGCGGTGACGGACGGCGCGAGTACCTTCGGAAGCGCGAAGAGATCTTGAGCACCGACACGCATCTAGTCGAACTGGACTTGTTACGCGGGGGACGGCGACTGCCCACCGTTGATCCGTTGCCCCACGGCGATTTCTTCGCGTTCATCTGCCGCACCCAGCGGCGATACAAGGCCGAAGTATACGCCTGGGGACTAAGGCAACCGTTGCCACCCATCCCCATTCCATTGGCTGGCGACGACCGAGACGTCCAATTGGATCTGCAGGCCGTGTTTACCGCGACATACGACCGAGCCGGTTATGACTACTCGCTCGACTACTCGCGTCCCGTCCTTCCGGCACTCGATACGGCCGATACCGACTGGGTTCTGAGCCTGCTTGGCCGGTAGCCGATTATCGCCTTCCGCCCATGGTTGATCTGGCCCGAGTCACTAGCGCAGGTGTGAGTGCGGCATCCTCCCGCATCAATCTTCGAACAGGTCTTTGATCCGCACTATGTTGGCGAAGAGACGCACGTAGATGCGGCCGCCGTTGTAGACGTAGAGCGTGTCGCCCTGCCAAATCATCTTGCCGCGCCACTTGCAGGGCCCGATGTGTTCCAGTTCGCCATCGGGGCGTATGCGACAGAGGTCTTCGTCCACGAATAGCCAGCCGCAGCCGTCCGGCCCGCGCGTGAGGGGCGTGTCCCAGTATGGGCATATGCCGGTGAAGGGCTGCCCCTTGAAACGTTTCTCGAACGTTGGCTCGCCGGTGTTCAGGTCGAGACCGTAGATGAGTGTCTCGTGAGACTTGTTGCCGTACTGGTCCTCCTGCGTGAAACGCGAGACGCCGACTGGCGTACCGTCGCCCGCGACGAAAAGCTCGTCCGGGTTGACCTTGAAACCTAATGTGATCTCACGGACGATCTTCCGCTGCGCCACGTCGTACAGGAAGATGCTGCCCTTCCCCGGCGTCTCGGGCCTGCCGAGGCCGAGCGGATAGGTGAGGATGGCCACGTGCTCGCCATCGTTCACGAGGTACAGCCCCTGCACGGCCAGGTAGTCGAACCAGGGCGAGCGGAGCAGTTCCATCTCCTTGGTCTTGGGATCGAAGATGCCTACGCCGCCGCCGGGATGGTGCCGTCCGAATCGCCCGCCCATGAAAATGCGCCTGTCCGGGCCCTCGATGATATACTGCACCGCCTTCGCGCCCCCGCGATAGCGTTTCGGATTGACGTCGTCTTTCCAGTCCGCCGACCGCCCGATGCTGTAGGGCTGGTCGTGTATCCACTCGGCCATAAAGTTGACGTAGCCCGCAAAGAAGGTGCGGTCCTTCAGACGCAACATGCAGTACACGCTGCCAGGCGGGGCGCCGATCTTTCTGCTCTTGCCCGTTTCGGGATCGAACTCGAACACATCGCCGTAGAAGTTGCCCACGCCCACAAACGTGCCGTCGGGTCCGACCGCCAGACTCTTGGGCGAATTGGGCACCAGCGGCAGGCCCTTGATCTGCACGTCGTTCCATTCCGCCGCGTCTTTCTGTCGCCAGCGAATGGTGGCGATGCCGCCGTTCCAGTTGTTCGGCTCGCCGTTCTCCAGGTCGAACACCAGACCGAGCCCCTTCTCGGCCTCGTCGTAGGGCTTGTTGGCGTAACCCGAGACGCGCCACATATTCGGCCAAGGGCGGTTGCCGGGTAGTGTCGGACTCTTGTCCGGCTCGGGGAGTGGGACGGGTTTGCCCTCGGCGTCCATCTGCGGCTTGCCATCCTTGAGCAGGTATTGGCCGAAGAAGATGTTTCCTTTCTCTGTGCGGCGAACGCCATTGCCTTTGCCTGCAGGTGCTGGTTGACCTCGCTCGGTGTCAAAGAAGTTCTCGGTGCGTCCGGTGTCGGCGTTGATGACGGTCAGGAACCACCGGCCGCGGTTCGCAATGCCGCAGTAGACCCACGGCTCTTCGACCTCCATCGTATAGACACCCCAAAAGGTGCCGCGTCCAGAGGGCTGACGGAATACCGTGTAGCGGTTGGCGGCAGGGTCAAACACGCTCACGTAGCCGCCTACCTCACCCATGTAGATGCGACCATTAGGTGCCAGCACCGTCTTGTAGGATTGATTGTGCGCGGTAGCGATCTTCTCATACGAGTTCGTGCGCGGGTCGTAGCGGGCGAGGCTTGAGGGATTGGTCTTCACCTCGAAAAGGTACATGTTGCCGTCGGGATGGAAGAAGTGGTTCGTCGTGATCCCGCCTAATTTGCCGCTCTTGGTACGGCGGATCTCGCCCGTCCCCAGGTTCACGTCGATAAGGCTGTGCGACGTATCCTCCCATTCGTGCGACCCGATGCCGTAGCCATTATTCGTGCCGTATTCGAGGAAGAGGTGCGTTTTGCCGGTATCCGGGTGCCGGTAGCACGTGGCGGCGATCAGTCGGAGCACCTTGAGCGGCGTGCCGCAGTCCTCGACGGTGAAGTTGGAGTTCACCGTTCTCACGTCCGCGGCCTGTGCGAGCGCGGTCATCAGAAGCATGACCGCCTGGGCCACGAGAGTCAGCGCGAAGACATGTGCAGGGCGGTTGCGTCTCATTGAACCACCTATTCAAGCCAAGTGAAATGCATCCATAACGACTATTTCCAGGTCCGGCGAATCAGCATCACCATGTAGCTGGCTCCATGGTGCCACCGGTCCATCCGCGCGATTGTACGACCTATGGCGCGCGATTCAAGCATGGCGTTGCGGACGGCCTTCCCGGCGCGTCTGCAAGTGGTCGCAGAAAACCATCGTTCGGTCCGTTTTATCGACGAATACCTCTTTTGAGCGAGATTGACTCGTTCAATCGGTCTGGGCTTGGCCAATGCCCAGCGTGTATATTACCGACCGCCAAGGGCGGTTGCTGGAGGCGCTTGGCAAGACAGTACGGCTACAGGAGGTTCGGCCATGTTCCTCGACTCGTTCACTCCCCCATGTAGTAACAAGATCTTTCGTTTCCGGTTTCTTGTTGCGACAAGCGTCGTGCTGCTGCTTGGTTGCATTTCGGATCAGAGTCGGATCTCCGATGAACTGACGCTGCAGCAAATGGACGCTCTAGGGGGCGCTCCGCCAACGCTCGTCGGAATTGAGAATCAGGAAGAAGCGCTCCTGAAGGCGGCTCAGCAGGGTGACGTCATCACGGTCCAGGGCTTGCTGGGAAGCGGTGTTGATGTGAACACCAAGGACGGTTTCGGACAGAACGTCCTGCACTTTGCCACGCAGTGGGGAAACGTGGATGTGGTGAAGATCCTGGTCGAGAAGGGAGCGGACGTGAATGGCAAAGGAGGCGCCGGCGAGACGGCTCTCCACCAAGCGGCCGAGGGCAAGTTTACGAAGATCGCGCAGTATCTTCTGGACCACGGCGCGACGGTAGACGCCGTGGACAACGAGAGCAAGACGCCGCTGCACTACGCAGCGTGTTTTGACGCGTTGGAAGCTGCATCCCTTCTGATCGATAGGGGAGCCAACGTGGGGGCAAAGGACAACTACGGTCCTCAGCCCGGCCTGACGCCGCTGCACTGGGCGGCGTCCGACGGCCATACGGAAATGGTGGCTCTACTGCTCGACAAGGGTGCAGACGTCAACGCCGCGGACAATGCCGGCAAGACGCCCATCTGCTACGTCGGCGGCGAGCGGAGCAACAAGGAAACGCTTCTGCTGCTTGTCGATCGTGGAGCGGACGTGAAAAGCAAACGCGGCAGTATTGCCCTCCAACAAGCCCTCTGCTGGGATTGGGACGAGTTACCACAGCGGCTCATCGAGAATGGCGCCGATGTTAACGAACGGGATTCCATGGGCAGAACCGCTCTCTATTGGGCGGCCTACAAAGGCAAGACCGAGTCGGTCAAGCTGATGTTGGAAAAAGGCGCGAACGTCAACGCCCGCGATACGGCCGGCAAGACTCCGCTGCACGCCGTTGCCGACCGCGAGAGCGGGTCAGACGAGATCGGCAAGGAGATAGCCAAGCTGCTGCTCGATGGCAAGGCGGGACTGGCTGAGAAGGACGATTTCGGAAGAACTCCCCTACACGTTGCCACGTCATCGGCGCGGGACTTGGGCGTGTCGCTGTTGCTGATCGAACGCGGAGCCGACGTTAACGCAAAGACCGAAGCCGGGCGCACGCCGCTGTTCGGTGCAGCGATCAGAGGCAAAAAGGGAATTGCGGAATCGCTCATCGCCAAAGGAGCCCAGGTAAACGTTGCCGACGAAGACGGGGTGACTCCCTTACACGAGGCGGCTGGTGCCACGGCGGGAAAAGACGTAGCGATTCTGCTCCTTGCGAAGGGGGCCGACGCGAACGCAAAGGACAAGGATGGCCGAACGCCGCTGGCAATTGCCCAGGAGAGCGGTCTCAACGAGACTGCGAAAGCTCTGGAAGAGGCCAGCAAGAAACCAAAGCCTACCGCGGCAGCGAAACCTACCGCGCCACCGAAGCCCGTCGAGAAACCGGAGCCTACCCCGCCGCCAAAGCCCGCCGAGCAGGCAAAGCCCAAAAGTACACCAGAGCCTGACGCGCCGCCAAAGCCTGCCGAGAAACCAGAGCCTACGCCGCCGAAGCCCGCCGAGCCACCAAAGCCCAAAAGTACACCGAAGCCTACTGAGAAACCAAAGCCGACGGGGACGGCGCAACCTGCCGAAAAGCCAAAGCCTACCGCGACACCGAAGCCTGATGCGACGCCGAAGCCCGACGAGGAGCCAAAGCCTGCCAAGAAACCGCCGGCTCCTGACAAACCACCACCTGCTGAGAAGCAACAACCTGCCGGAAAACCAGCGTAGGCCCTGGATCGGAATGGAGACCTTCGGTCAGCGGCGCGGCCCGGTCGGGAGACGCGGGCCACAGCAAGGCGGAGACTCTCAATATGGTGATGCGCCGAGTATAATCCAACACTGCGGATTGCCGAGTTCCGGACAGTGCCTGGTAATGGGGAGGCGAGCTATGATTTCACACATCAATCGTTTGACATTGGCGACGGCATTCACGGTGTGGTCGTGTCAGATCGCACGGGCCGAGGTGCGTATCGAGCAGCAAGTCGAACCCGGCAAGACGTTCATGCTGTCCGACGGGACGTCCTACGAGGCGGGTGAGCGGTTCCTGGTGAACGATCAGCACCAAGTCCCTGACGACATGGTAGTTCAGGGCGATACCGTTGTCCTGAAAGCCGTGGGCGACGGCCTGGATCAGGCCACACAAGTGCGGTGGCGAATTGAACAAGGCTGGGGCAAGCCAAGACTGACGGTCGATGCCGACGATCCACGGACCGTGCGTTTTGCGGCGGACGGCTACGGTATCAATGAGATCGCCTTCGACGCCGTGATCGACGGGCATCGCGTGAGCCGGCAGACACAGGTATTTGTCGAGTTCTCGACCGACAACATGCTAGTCTCGAAGGAAGAAATCTCGTTCCCGCCGGATGTCGACCGGAACCAATTCGTCAAGCCGGTGGATCAGCAACTGACGGATCATCGCGAGCAGGTCACGGCGCGCAACCCGAAGACCGGTCGGCTGATCACGCTGTGGCAAGTCAAGTTCGGCGGAGGCGACGCTTGTCCGATGGGCGTGGGCGTGATGGCCAGCGACGATCACGGCATCACGTGGAAAGACAAACGCTACCTATACCTGCACCCCAGCGACAACAGCGGATGGGGCAGTCTCTGCTGGAATCCTGCCGGCAACGACGGCCGGGGAGAATTTCTGCTATGGACCTGTTCGCACGTGCGCAGTGTCGACAATCGCATCATGCAGTTTCGATCGCGCGACAACGGCGAGACGTGGCAGCACGTCGGTGATTTTCAGCAAGCGTTGGCAAACGCGTTCGGCGTGCCGAATGGTCTCTTGACATATTTTGGCGTCAATCGGACGATTCGCACTTCCAGCGGCGTGCTGGTGGTACCCATGATCTGCCAAGGATACTCCCGCACGATCCGCAGTGTAGACAACGGCCGGACGTGGCACGCCGGTAACCTGGACAACACTTTCCCCCAAGGCAACGAGGACGCGCTGGTCGAGACGATCGACGGCGGCCGCTTGATCCTGATGGCCCGACCACGCGCCGCGGGTCACAACCGCCGTTTCGAAAGCACCGACGAGGGCAAGACCTGGGCCGCAAAACAAGACACCACTCTACCGACCGCTGTAGTCAACTTCGGCCTGGACAAGATCGTTGAAGCCGGCACACCCGAACACGGACGCGTCGTCTATTCGGCCGCCGCCACACGCGTTGGACCCCACAAAGGACGCCAACGGTTCGTCGTCGCGATCAACCGCGATCAGATCGGCGTCCCCCGCGACCAATGGGATGTCCGCCTACTGTGGGACGCTTCATGCAACTACTCCGACATCCTCTACGTGCCCGACGACAAGAGCCTGTTGGCAACCGTGGAAACCGTGAACCCCGGCGTAACCAGCCACAGCTATGCGGCCATCCGTTACTTCAAGATGTCGCTGCGATACTGGCGTACGTTGCCCTCGTACCCACCGTCAGACGGGCGATGAACGTCGTGGCCGTCGAGTTGCGCTGCGGGCCGTTGGAGTTCACGCTTTAGCGTGTCGTGTTCTCTTCCGTGTCCAGAAAGACACGCTAAAGCGTGAACTCCAACGGTACAGGTTACGCCAGCCCTACTTCTTTGGCCCAACCAGTTCCACGACGTTGCCGTCCGGGTCGCGAACGACCGTCAGAAAGACGCCCGGCGCCAGGTTCTCGGGCAACTCGACGGGGCACTTGGCGATGGGTTTCACGCCTGCTTTCTTCAGTCGAGCCATGGCCGCGTTGGTGTCGTTGATCGAGATTGTCAGGTAGCTGTAGCCCAACTGCGAGTGGATGAAAGAGTTGTCGCTTTTCTTGCTTTCCACTGCTGGGACTTCCATAAGCTTCAATCGGGTCGCCGTTTTCTCTTCGCCCAGGACCAGCACGCGGATGTCCAGCGGTTGCCGATTGGTTAATCCACCGTCCGTGGCCAAGGCGGCCGTTACCTTGAAGCCCTTTACCTCCGTGAAGCCGATCGCTTTCGTGTAGAACTCGACAGATTTCTCGACATCGCTGACCACGACGCCCAGGTCGATCGTGGTCCGCGCGAATTCTCCCTCGGCCAGGCAAGACCGTGGAGTGGCCGCTACAAGCAACGTGGTCACAAACAGGGCCGCAAGGCCGGCGGATAGCATGCGCGTCGTCATTGGTGTTCTCCTCTGGCAAAGAAACAGAAACAAGTATTCAACCTCAGGCAGGCACTTTCCCTTGTCACGAGCGGCACCCGCGTGCAAAGACTATTGTCCCTTGAAACACAGGCAATTCAAGGACCGAACGCGGCCAGTAAAGCAACTTCGCTGCGCACCATTTGATCATCACGCTCGATAGTCGGTACACTAGAAGGGGGCTCTCAGTAGAGGCGTATCCGTAGCCTTCAGCGAGGCAGACCATGAGACGAACAGTGATTCTTGCGATCGTGGCACTCACCTTTCTGTTGTTCGCCGGGACGACCGCTGAGGCGAGGAAATGGACTGATAATACGGGTCAGTTCTCGGTCGAGGCCACGGCAATTGAAATCAGGGACGACAAGGTCCTGCTGATGAGAGAGGACGGCAAGGTCTCGCAGGTCTCGATTACCCGGCTGAGCAAGGCGGATCAGGAGTACCTTGCTGTGCTGAAACAACTGCAGGGAACCTGGCATGTCACATCGGCCATGGCAAACGGCCAATTGGTCCCCAAGGAGTTTTGGGAGAAGAAACACGTTATCACGGGTAACAACGTCGTCGTGACACAGCATTCCGGCGAGACGATCCTTCTGGAAATCGAAATCTATCCCGCGAAAGCCCCCAAGCAGATCGACGCCGTTGCGCAAGTCGAAGACAAGGCCATTTTCATCCATGGGATCTACGCGGTGGATTCAAATGAATTGAAGCTGTGTTTTGGCCAGCCGGGCAAGTCGCGGCCTGGAGAATTCTCGACCAAGGAAGGTGACATGCAAAGCCTGGCGGTTCTCAAGAGAGTTCCCCGCGAAGCCGCCAAGGGGCCGTCGACACCAGGTTCCCAAGCTCCGCCTGTGGACCCGTCTTCGCAAGGCTCTGCTCCGCAGTAGGATCGCAAGTACAATGAGGCCTGAAGCCATGCAAAACGCTCGTTTCGTTCTTCTCGCCTGGGTCGGCCTTTGCGGTTTCTGGTCTTTGTGGTCGCAAGTCGTCGGAGCTGAACCCGTGCCCGAACGGCTGTCGGACGAATGCCGGGACGTGTTGGCTCAACTGGATGGGACGATCATCGTCTCATGCCTTGAAGGGCGGGTACAGGTGCTTCGCGATCGATGGGGCGTGGCTCACATCTATGCGGAGAGCCAGGATGATTTATTTTTCGCTCAAGGATTTGTCGCGGCGCAGGATCGGCTGTTTCAGATCGACATGTGGCGGCGGATTGCCGTGGGTGAAACGGCCGAAGTGCTCGGCCCTGATTCGCTGGTGCGAGACCGGTTTGCCCGGCTGCTGAGATACCGTGGCGACATGGAGACGGAATGGGCCAGCTACGCGCCCGATACGAAGCAGTTGGTCACGGCATTCACCCGAGGCATCAACGCCTACATTGACCAGCTTGGCGACCGGCTGCCAATCGAGTTCCAGATCCTCGGATACCGCCCGAAAGAATGGAGGCCAGAAGACTGCCTGGGGCGGATGTCGGTGCTTGCCGTGGCCTTCAACCTGCGGCGTGAGGTCGCGCGGGCCGAATTGGTGGCGGCGGTTGGTGTCGAGCAGGCCCGACAGGCAATGCCGACGGATCCGCCGGTGGATTTCGCCCCGCTCGATGGTGTTGATCTTTCGGGGATCAATCAGTCGCTGCTGGACGGCTACAACGCCGTCATCTCGCCGGTGAGTTTCGAGCCGAACGAAGAGGGCAGCAACAACTGGGTTGTCGATGGCTCGCTATCGGCGTCCGGCAAACCAATGTTGGCCAGCGACCCGCATCGTAGCATTGCGCTGCCGTCGTTGCGTTATCTGGTTCATTTGAACGCGCCCGGCTGGAACGTGATCGGCAGCGGCGAACCGGCTTTGCCCGGGGTGGCCATCGGCCATAACGAACGCATCGCGTGGGGCTTCACCGTTGTATTGACCGACCAGGCCGATTTGTTCGTCGAAGAGACCAGGCCGGACGATCCCAACCAATACAAAGTCCGCGACGGGTGGGAGCAGATGACCGTCCGTCGCGAACCGGTATCCGTAAATCGCGGTAATACGCTCGAAACCGAATACATCGAGCTTCGCTACACTCGCAACGGCCCGGTGATCTATGAAGATCCAACACGTCGGCGGGCGTACGCCTTGCGTTGGATGGGCAGCGAGCCGGGAACTGCCGCGTATCTATCGTCACTGGCAGTCGACCGTGCCCGTAACTGGAAGGAATTCCTCAAAGCAGTCGAAGGCTGGAAGGCCCCCTCGGAGAACATCGTCTATGCTGACGTGGATGGCAACATCGGCTGGATTGCGGCGGCCCTGACGCCCGTACGCCAAGGTTGGCACGGGCTGCTGCCCGTACCAGGCGCCGGCGGCTACCGATGGGACCGGTTCCTGCGAGTGAAAGACCTGCCACAAGCGTACAACCCGCCCACGCACTACCTTGCAACGGCCAACCACAACATCTTGCCGCCGGGTTACCCGCACGAGATCGGCTACGACTGGGTAGCCGATTTCCGCTTCCGCCGCGTCGACGAGCGTTTGAAATCCGGACAGCGATTCACGCTCGCGGATTTCATCGAGATGCAGCACGATAACGTGTCGATCCCAGGCCGTCAGCTTGTCCGCCTGTTATCGACGGTCGCCATCGAAGATCCGGCACTCACCCCGTTCGCTAGACTGCTCCAAGACTGGGACGGCGCGCTGACCAAGCAGTCACAGGCTGGGCCGCTGTACGTTCTTTGGCGCCAGGAACTGGTCGACGCCTTCTTCGGCATGAAGGTCCCCAAGCATCTGATTTCAGCGGCCAAGAACCGTGGCGGCATCCCCAAGATGCTGGCCGAGTTGTCCAGCCCGACAGAAGCCTGGTTTGGCGACGCCCCCAAAGCGTCTCGCGATCGCTTGGTGCGAAAGAGTTTCTCGCGGGCCGTCGCGAAAACGAAACAGATGCTGGGTGACGACCCCAGCCTCTGGGAACTGGGAAAGCTTCAACGAGTCAAATTCGAGCATCCTTTGGAGAAGCTCGACCCGAACTACGAGAAGGCGTTCAACGTCGGCCCATACGCCAGCGAATCGGGGCCGCACTCGCCCAACCAAGCTCGGTACGACGCAGATTTCTTTCGCCGCCACGGAGCCGCCTATCGGCAGGTGTTTGATTTGGCCGACTGGGACAGAGCCATGGCAACCAGCGCCCCTGGCCAGTCCGGCCAACCCGGAAGCCCACACTATGCCGACTTGGCGCCGTTCTGGGCCGACGGACACTATTTCCCTCTGATGTTCTCTCGCGAGAAGGTCGAACAAGTGACACAGCACCGCCTGATCCTCAGATCTGGCAATTGACTAGCGTGGACTTCTACACGGAGAATCAAAGGCCATGAAAACCAAGCGTCGACAATTGATAGCCAAGATGAGTATGGTGGCCACAGGACTAACCGCTTTTGCGCTATGTGTGGCTGTCGCGTCGATTGGGATATCGCAGCAGCAGACCGCGGATCGGCGGACCGACGCCGATTATCTTGACCGCCGGATCAAACACGTATCCGACGCGGACCTCGTTGCGGCGCTCGACCTCGACCGTCCCGGTCTGGCGGCCGTCAAATCGGCTGTCGACGACGGCGATTTCGCGTCGGCCTACCTTGCTTGGGCGGCCTATTGGGACGCGAAGGACAGGCTGACGTGGATCGAACATGGCGGCCAACTGCAACCGATGGCCGAAGTATCGGCGAGCTTGCGGGCAGATCCGGCGCGTGTGACGCAGGCCCAGCGCGACGCGGAGCCCGTAATGCGCCACGAGATTCGCGGCTGGGGCGCCGTCACGCACCAGCACGGCGATGTCGTCGATTTCAATTACGACTACGGCCGCTCCGGCAAGTACGGCTTTCACTATTGGGGCTGGTCTGCGCCGCTGCTGACCGCCTATCACGCGACTGGCGACGACAAATATCTGGCCGAATTCGATCGGCTGTTTAACGCGTGGTACCAACAACGCGATGCAGTCAAAGGTGCGATCGGCAGCCTGGACGTGATCTGGTACGAACTGGGCCTCGGCCTGCGGAACCGGAAGTTCTTGCATTACTACACATGCGACTTCGTGGATCGTCCCGTGGAAACTCACGAGCGAATGCTGAAGACCGCGCTGGGCGCCGCCCGCTGGCTGCATGAGTTGCAGCGACGCGGCTACCGGGGCGGGAACTGGCAGATCATGGGCAGCTACGGGCTGGTCGACATTGCCATTCGCCTGCCGGAGTTTCGCGAAGCACCACAGTGGCTGGAAACCGGCGTTCGGCGTCTGGTCGAACACGTCCAACGCGATTTCTACGACGACGGCTGCCACTCGGAACGCGCGCCGACCAGCTACATGAGTATCGCCTACCGTGATCCGCGCAACCTGATGGCCTTGCTTCGGGCGGGCGGAGTGGAAAACGACTTGGTGAACGAGTTTGGCACGGGGTTGGAGAAAGTGCTCGAGTGGTGGATGCTGGCGACCAATCCGCTGGGTTGTTTGCCCGCGCTGAACGACGGCGGCGGGCGAGGCGTCCCTGTTTCTAGCCTGCGCGAAGGCGCAGCGCTCTACGACCGACCGGATTTCCTCTATGTCGCGGACCGTCTGGCCAGCGGCGCAACCAAAGCCGAGGGCAAGCCACCGGCTGTGACCTCGGTTCATCTGGAATCGTCCGGCGCGGCGATCCTCCGTAGCGGTTGGCGGCGAGACGACAACTACCTGTTCATCAACTACGGTACCCATGGCGGCGGCCACACGCATCGGGCCACGCTCGATTTCGAGCTTGTCGGCTGTGGGGCACCGTTGGCGTTGGATGCAGGTATCGGGCGGACCTACGACGACCCGCTCCACGGTCCCTGGTACACGACAGCCCGAGCGCACAACATGCTCATGGTCGACGAAGCCAGTGTCGACAAGCGAACGGCCCGAGGCCGCGACGTGCTCTGGCATTCCGATGCGCGTCTGGATGTCTTCGCCGCAACTCATGACGGCTACCGGAAATCGCACGGATTGATCCATCGCCGCACCGTGGTTCTTCTCAAGCCTGACGTGTTCGTGGTATTCGACTCTTGTATGGCCGAACGCGAAGGCCAGACCTTGAGCTGGTATTTCCACTCGCCTACCGACCTGACGATCGGCGACGCAGGCCACATCCAGAGCGCGGCCGGTCCGGGCGTGCTGCTGATGGAAGCTTGGCCAAACCAACTGATCGGCGTACGCGAAGGACAAGGAATGTGCTCGCTTGCACAGTATGACGGCTACCGCGAAATCGACTGGATCGCCTACGACAAGACGACCAGTCCTGGAGAAGACAACCGTTTTGCAGTGTTGATGGTGCCCTTCGCCACGGCTCCACCGGAAGTGGAATTCACCGGCCTGCCCAGCCCGCCCGGTACGGCCAACCTACAAATCCGCCGGAACAAGACAACCGATTATCTCATTTTCGGAAACGGCAAACGATTGACACTGTTGGAAGGTCACCTCGTCACAGACGGCGCCATGGCCTGGATACAAGAGGACGCCGAAGGGCAAAGTCGCGGCGAGGTGATCGGAGGAGAAACGCTGACCTGGGATGGCGAGGCCGTGCCTTCCTGGGACCGTTGAAACGCGGGAGGCAAAAGGAGACGGACTTTCGCGGGATTTTCGCGAACTTCACGAAAACGCGCATCCCATGGGCCTGAAAGGCCGGAACTCGAAAGCCCAGCCGTGCAAGCCCTGGGATGGGAGACGACGACAGCATGTCTTCGAGGCCCAGCGGACCGTGACCAGGAGTAACGGCCCGTGCGGAGTTGCGTTTCAGTCGGTCTTTTGTGGTTCCTTCTCCGAGGGCACAAGGGTCCCGATGAAGTCGCCGTGGAAGACCGCTGGATTGTCGTGGCGTCCGTAGAGATGTTCGTACTTGTTGTAGACTACGAAGACGCGATCGTCGTGTAGGGTCACGTCCGGCGAGCTGTTGTATTTCCGGTCGTCGACGTACATGGTCGTCTGTACTTCCGCGTCGCTCCCAGGAGTGAACACGGACAAAGCGATGTCGTGATAGTCGTAGCCAAATGTCTCGTAGTACGGTGCGCTGCACTTGTAGGCGCAAAGGAACCGGTCGCCGACCTGGACACCCTTGGCGTAACGGTTGCGGCCGACGTCTTGCACGGTGTGTGCTTCGCTGAAGCGTTCGCCGTCGAAAATGGTGTACAGCAACGGTTCACGGTTTGGATCGTCTTCGCAGGCCGCCAGATCCGAAAACAGAAGGATCAGCTTGTCGTCGAAAACGCTGATGGACGGACCGTACGGATAGACGGTGGGGCAGTTCTCGTAGACGATGGGTTGGCCGAACCGGCCGTCGGCAAAGGTCCGTAACACGATCCTCGTGCGGCGCAGCTCGCCCTGTTTCCACACATCCATGTGCATCACCCACAGCTCGCCGCGCCAAACCTCCACGCCGCCTTCCCAGGAGCCGTAGTCCGACTCGAGCGGCTCGACAACGACGGGTTTTGAGACCTCGCCGGTGGCAAAGTCGTAGCTCAGTAGGAACTGCCTGGATTGATTGATCGTGTAGCCGTCAGGATTCCGGGTAGCTTGAATGTTGTAGGTCACCCAGAGTTTGTGATCGAGGACCGTTGTGTCGGGGATTCCCATGTAGCCACGAGGCGAGTCTATGGGCCAGTTGGCTAGCGGCTTCGGGCTCTTGAAGATGAGTTTGCCCGTGTTGGGATCAAGCTTGATCAGGTTGAGCGAACCGTCGACCAGCCATAGCAGGCCCCCGTGGCTCTCGATGCAAGGGTACGTCCGCAACCCGCCGGGAATGAGTCGAGTTGGCCGGAGTCGGAGTTCCGCAAAGCTCCTGCCGTCAGGCTCATTGTTTGTCTGTACGGTGATCACACTTGACTCGACGGCTTTGGCCGTGGTCACCTTTCCCTCCAAATCGGCGGCTGGCTGAGGCATCGCCCGAACGCGGCATTCGTACTTCGTCGCGGGCGTTAGCGTGATAACGTTGTAGGGATTCTCCCAGGACGAAACGTTGACAACCGTCTCCCAGGCCGGCTTCCCCACGGGCCGGTAGTCAATCTCGCAGCGCAGACGATCGCAGCTCCAAGCCAATTCGATGCTTGTGTCGGTAACGCGCACGGCGCGTAGGTTCGTGACCTGCGATTTGCCTTTTGACGTTGCGCACGAGAGCAACAGCAGTTTGTATTGCCTGCTGACGTTCTCGATTTCCACCTGATTCTCGCCCTCTCGAAGCAACTTGCAGATCGGGAACATATACACGAACCTGGTGGCCATCTCGGGCGAATAGTAGAAGGCACCTTCCAGTGGAGGCCAGCGGTCGCAGTCGTAGCGGACGGTCCACGCCTGCGGACCGGGCGTGTACAACGCAAGCGGATCGGGTCGGATAGCGGGCAGGCTCCAGGTTCGCTGCCCTGCCCAGTTGACGGGAAAGTGACGATCGTCAAGCGTCGTGTCGTTAACCGCAATTCGCGCCGTCGGGGAATAGCCGGCTTCCTTGGCAAACGGAATGATCGCCTCGAACCGCAAGAGAACATCGTCCCGCAACTGCTCGGTTGTCGCTTGAAGCAGAAACGCGATCTTGCCGTCAGGCGGTATTTCCTTGTCCGACAACTCGACGATGTTCTCCGCAATTGCCAGGCGGTGTTGCGTTTCCGGCTCTTCAGCCGACACGTTTCGGCCCGTGTCCACCACGAACAGACAACACCAACTGGCCAACCATAGCCCAAGGCACCTGTATGACCCGGCACGCATCGGCATATCCGCACTCCTTCTTGTCAGTAGGCGTTTATCGAACAATCTGGCAATGCCTTTTGCAGTCTTGCGACTTCCTTCGGTGTGGCAAGCGTGTTCCCGAGATGAAGTTCTTTCAGCTTCGTCAAGTTTGACAACGGTGACAAGTCGGTCGCGGGTGTCTGCAACAGGACCAGATGTTCCAGGTTGGTCAGGTTGGCCAATGGGGAGAGATCTTTGACGGATGTTGCTGTTAGCTTCAGCGATTTGAGCGAGGTCAGACTGAACACTGGAGACACGTCGGTGGCTGATGTTTCCTGAAACACCAGATGCTCCAGGTTCATCAGCTTGGCCAGTGGCGAAGGGTCGTTGACCGGCGCACTGCTAACTTCGAGCGATTTGAGTGAGGGCACCGTTTCCAGCGGTGAAAGGTCCTGGACGGCAGTGTCCCAAAGCACGAGTCTTTCGAGCGAAGTCAATGTCCCTACGTGTCGCAACGCATCGTCTGTTACATTCGAGCCCGAAATGTTCAGACTGATCAAGTTGACAAGACTGGATACGTGGCGAAAGCCGTCGGTGGTAACCTCGGACTTTCTGATCAGCAGGTGTTTCAGGTGCGGCAGGCATGTCGCGTGCGTCACGACATCATCAGTGATACCATCTCCCATGAGATAAAGCTCCCGGAGAGCCGGCATATCCTTCATGTGTCTCACCGCCCCGTCTGCGCTCTGCGTCTGGTGCAATAAGACAGCTTCCACGCTAGCCAGACTTGGCAGCGCGGCAAAAGCATCTTGCGCCAAATGCCCTCCGTCGACCCAAAGGTGCCTGCGACCAAGCGTTCCCACAAGTCGCAGTTCCTCGTGCGAACACTCCCCTTGGATCCGAACTTCGTCGTCGTCCCATTCAAATCCCTGCAGGTCGACTTCTCGCAACGAATCGAGTCGCTGGGCAAGTTGACAGGCACCAGCGAGTGTTACCTGCGTCTCCTCCAACTCGAGGTATTCGAGTCCCTGCAGCGTTTGGACGTGCCGCAGACCCGCATCGCTGATCTTGGTGCCGCTTAACTCCAACTCGCGGAGTCGGGTCAGTTTCTTCAGGTGTCTGAGCCCATCGTCCGTTATGTCCGTGAAGCGAAGCGTCAATTCCTCGAGACTGGTCGCGTCTTGGATGTGCCGCAAGTCGCTGTCGGTGATCTCTGTGGCACTGAGGTGCAACTCGGTCAAACTGTGAAGCGAGCCAACGCCGGCAAGCGAGAATTCTTCGACTGGCACATACTCGAAGTCCAAACCGACGACTGATCCGTCATCGTCCTGCATAGCATGGCCTGCCAGAACGAACCGGTACGTTGTCAAGATGCTGGTGTGATCGAGCCACACGTACAGTCCGCCGACGGCAAGCACAGCAAGGACGGCGGAGTTCTCGAACAGAGAAACGAAACGTTCCCTGCGCGTAGTGGCCGAGGGATCGTCGCTCACACGTTCTGTTGCACGGCGGCCGATGGTCAATCGCATGCCGCGCGCCCTGGCTGCCAGTAGCGTCAGGACTAAGGTAGTGGTCCACGTCCCGATGAACAGCAGAGCCTCGATAGGTGCCCAAATCCACAGTGCCGCTACCGCGACCGCGTACATTCCCAAGCCGGCCCAAGCGAGCCAACATCGACCACCGAGCATCAGAATAACGGCAATCAGGTGAATTGCGGCAGCCACAGTCGCCAACGAGAGAGCCTCCAGCAACGATGGTTCCGGAAGTTCGGGATAGCTGAGATCACCCGAAAGAGCTTCCCAGGAGGGCGGTATCAGGCGGCGAACGAGTAACAACAGGACCGCGATCCCCGCAACCACCATGAATAGCTCAAGCAATGAGAATTGCTTGTTTA
>JACKQG010000822.1_pt1 | contig 43834 bp, 44 predicted proteins | sample 8237621 | NCBI WGS metagenome assembly JACKQG01 (sample SAMN15677084, study PRJNA649215) | marine metagenome | biome: marine; feature: Black Sea; material: saline water; isolation source: suspended particulate matter (SPM) from the Black Sea western gyre | collected 2013-06-09/2013-06-10 | depth... | reverse complement strand
TTAGTGCGGCTTAAAAATGGTTCAATCACCTGTTTGACTTGTGGTAATATTCTCACCCACAAAATTTTGGGTTTGGTGTGGATTCTGTTTGGATCCACCTTTTTATTTTCGGAGAAACTGTATGAGTACAGAGACTGTAGATCTGGGTAAGCGCCGCTTTCTGACGGCTGCGACCTCTGCAGTGAGCGCAGTAGGGGTCGGCTTTGTAGCTGTTCCTTTCGTTAAGTCCATGAATCCTAGTGCGAGAGCACAGGCGGCTGGCGCTCCTGTTGAGGCAAATATAAGCAAGTTGGAGCCGGGGCAGATGATGACTGTCGAATGGCGTGGCAAGCCGGTATGGATTGTTCGTCGTACTCAGGAGACCCTGGATACTCTGAAAACATTTGATGGTATTCTGCGTGACCCGGCATCAGATGAGTCGGATCAACCTGATTACTGTAAAAATGATTCTCGCGCCATCAAGCCTGAGTACCTGGTAACTGTTGGAATATGTACCCATCTTGGATGTTCTCCAACTTTCCGTCCAGAGATGGCTCCAGCTGACCTCGGTCCAGATTGGAAGGGTGGTTTCTTCTGCCCATGTCATGGCTCCCGTTTCGATTTGGCTGGACGGGTCTACGCAGGGGTACCAGCACCTACAAACCTGGTTGTCCCTCCTCATAAATATATCAGTGATTCCAAAGTGCTGATTGGTGTAGATCAAGGAGTAGCGTAATGGGACTTAGAAATACAGAAGCAACCGGCGTACTGGGCTGGTTTGATCAACGCTTTCCGCTGCTGAAAGTTTGGAATGAGCATCTGGCACAGTACTATGCGCCAAAGAATTTCAATTTCTGGTACTTCTTCGGATCACTGGCTATGCTGGTGCTGGTGTTGCAGATTGTGACTGGAATTTTCCTTACCATGAACTACAAGCCTGATGCAGAGCTGGCCTTTGCTTCGGTTGAATATATTATGCGTGATGTGGAGTGGGGCTGGTTGATGCGTTACATGCACTCTACCGGTGCCTCAATGTTCTTTGTGGTTATCTATATGCATATGTTCCGTGGGCTTATGTACGGATCCTATCGCAAGCCCCGTGAATTGATCTGGGTCTTCGGTATGGTGATCTATGTCGCCTTGATGGCGGAGGCCTTTATGGGTTATCTGCTACCTTGGGGCCAGATGTCCTACTGGGGTGCGCAGGTTATTATCTCCCTGTTTGGTGCAATTCCATACGTAGGTGAGGAGATCGCCCTGTGGATTCGTGGTGACTTCGTTATTGCTGACGCCACTCTGAACCGCTTCTTTGCATTCCACGTTATCGCGGTACCGCTGGTGCTGGCTATGCTGGTATTCCTGCACATCATTGCACTGCATGCAGTTGGATCAAACAACCCTGACGGCATTGAGATCAAGGATGGTCCAAAAGGAAACCGCTGGAGTGATACAGCACCTACAGATGGAATCCCATTCCACCCATACTACTCTGTCAAGGATATTGTTGGCGTGGTTGTCTTCCTGATGATCTTCTCTGCCATCATGTTCTTCGTGCCGGAGATGGGGGGCTGGTTCCTGGAGAAGGACAATTTTGTCCCTGCAGATCCATTGAAGACTCCGGAGCACATCGTTCCGCTCTGGTATTTCACCGCATTCTACGCAATTCTACGTGCAGTGCCTGATAAGTTCCTTGGGGTTATGGCGATGTTTGGAGCAATTATTGTGCTCTTCCTGCTGCCGTGGCTGGATCGTAGTCCGGTTAAATCCATCAAGTACAAGGGGATGATCTCCAAGGTTACTCTGGCAATCTTCGTGGTCACTTTTATTGTCCTCTCATGGTTGGGAACACAGCCAGCGACACCAACAGCAACCATGTTTGCACGAATCTTCTCTGTACTCTACTTCGCCTTCTTCCTGTTGATGCCTTTCTACTCGAAGATGGATAAGACGAAGCCGGTACCTGAGCGTCTGCCAGAGCATTAAGGAGAACAATCGATGAAAAAGATGATGAAAAAAATCAATACACTGTTGCTTGTAATTCTCCCAACATTTGCTCTTGCATCTGGCGGCGGAGTGCATCTGGATCATGCGCCTGTGGATGTTACTGACCACGAGTCGCTGAAGAGAGGTGCCAAGCTGTTTATGAATTACTGTCTCAGCTGTCACTCTGCCAAGTTTATGCGTTACAAGAGAATGGCAGATGATCTGGGTATGGAAGATAGTGAGGTTCTGGAGAATCTGGTCTACACAGGTGCTAAAATCCATGACACTATGGAGATCGCAATGCCCGAATCGGATGCTGCTGCCTGGTTTGGAACAACTCCACCGGACCTGAGCGTGATCTCACGTTCTCGTGGAGCAGACTGGTTGTATACCTATCTGCGAGGGTTTTATGTGGATACATCACGCCCAATGGGGGTAAATAACATTGTATTCCAGGATGTTGGTATGCCTCATGTGCTGGAGGGGTTGCAGGGCAAGCAATATCTTCAGGAGGAGAAGGTGAATATGGCGTATGGTGGTGAGAAGGTTACCGAAAAACTGGTTGCCGATGGCTCCGGAAGCATGACGCCAGCAGAATATGACAAGGCTGTTGGTGATCTGGTTAATTTCCTGGTATACGTTGGCGAGCCTGCCAAAGAATATCGAGAGACTCTGGGTTGGTATGTGCTTGCCTTCCTGTTGATTCTATTGGTTCTCTCCTACCGCTTGAAGAAGGAATACTGGAAAGACGTACACTAATCCACTGTTAAATTGGGTTGATGAAACCCCGGACTCGGCATCGTCTGTTGAGTCCGGGGTTTTGTCTTGATACAAGAGCAGTCTCAGGCTGCCAAAACAGTCCAAATATCATCTGATATTTGTAGAGACAGAGTTGATAACAAGGAAAAGTTATGACAATTGCAAGCAGGCACTCAGTAATGATGCTTTTCTCAGGGCCTTTGGATGCCATGAGTCACAGGGTAAGGATTGTGATGGCAGAGAAGGGGATTACTCATGAAACAGAGAGTGTTGATCTCTCTGATCCTCAGGAGGACTTTATTGAGTTGAGTCCATACCAGATACTACCGACTATTGCCGACAGAGATCTTACCCTTTTTGGTTCCAGAGTAATTATGGAGTATCTGGACGAGAGATTTCCTCATCCTCCACTAATGCCGGTTGATCCTGTGGCAAGGGCAAATGATCGTCTAATGATCGACAGGATTGATCGAGACTGGTTAGTACGGATGGAAGAGATTGAGTTTGGTAGTGACAAGGTGGCAAAGCAGGCAAGGAAGGAGTTGACAGAGAGCCTTACAATGTTGGCACCGCTATTCAAGCAACATAAATATTTTATGAGCGATGAGTTCTCCCTGGTGGATTGTAGTCTGGCTCCTATCCTGTGGAGACTGAAGTCCATGAAGATTGCTCTGCCAACCTCAGCAAATGCAGTTATGGAGTATGCAGAGCGTATATTTGATCGTGACTCATTCCTCGATAGCCTGACTGAGGAGGAGCGTGAGCTAGATGAGTGAGAAATCACAGTCCGGCCAGGAGATGAGCTCCAGTCGTCCATATATGATCCGTGCGATACATGAGTGGATTAGTGATAATGGGATGACACCATATATTGTTGTTGATGCAACAGATTCCATGGTTACGGTTCCTGTGGCTCATGTTGATGATGACAAGATTGTTCTGAATAGCAGTTACAGTGCAGTATCAGGGTTGTCTATAGAGAATGACTGGATCAGCTTTAGTGCCAGGTTTTCCGGTGCATCTGAACATATTTCTTTTCCTCCATCTGCGGTTCGTGCAATCTATGCACAGGAAAATGGTCAGGGAATGATCTTTCCGGAGGCGGTGGAGGAGAAACAGGGCAATCAAGATGGCGGTGTTTCAGAGAAGAGTGCCCCAGCTCTCAAAATCGTAAAGTAGGAGTGCGGTAACAGCTACTGCTGAGGCCCTTTGCCAGGATTCAGTATACTGTCTGGATCAAATAGCAGTTTGATTTCGCTCATGAGTCTCCGCTCGGTGTCTGGAATCTCACGAGAAACAAATTTCTGCTTTATCAATCCAACCCCATGTTCTCCGGAGATTGACCCATTCAGTTCAAGAACAGTCTGAAAGATCTCATCAAGGCACTCCTCGGCACGCGCCATCTCGGCAGAATCATCTGGATTTATCAGCAGATTGGTGTGGAGGTTTCCATTTCCAGCGTGACCGAAATTGGCAATCATGATCTGGTGTTTGGTAGACAGTGAGTCTATTGATGCAATAAGTTCAGGTATGCTGGAGACAGGTACAACAATATCCTCATTTATCTTTTTGGGAGATACCTCTCTCAGGCGTGGGGAGAGTATTTTGCGTGCTTTCCAGAGCTGTTTGACCTCAGCTTCAGTGGAAGCGAGGTAAAAATCCACCATCCCGCTATTTGTGGCACTGGCCTGAAGTGCCTCGGCAGCCTCCTTAACGCTCTCAATTGATCCATCTGCCTCTATCATCAGCATTGCCCCTGCCTCTGCGGGAAAGTCACTGCCGAGCTGTGATCTGATCAGGCCAAGACTATTGCTGTCCATGAACTCCAGCGCGCTTGGGGTGAACGGCTGGGCCATGATCGCTGCAACTGCATCAGCAGCGCTCTGCATGTCTCGATAGAGTGCACGCATCAGGCTACTTTTTTGCTGTTTGGGCAGTAGCTTGAGAGTCGCCTCCGTTACTATTGCCAATGTACCCTCTGAGCCCACTATTAGACGGGTAAGATCATACCCTACAGCCCATTTCGTGGTTTCTGTTCCTGTCTTGATCTCCTTGCCATCTCCAGTAACAGCTCTTAGTCCAAGTATGTTTTCCCGGACAGTTCCATATTTGACGGCACGAGGGCCGGCAGAGCCGCAGGCGATGTTTCCCCCAACACTACAGAATGAACTACTACTTGGGTCTGGAGCCCAGAAAAAGCCGTGACGCGATGCCTCTTGTTGTACCTCCTGGTTTGTTACACCAGGCTGAACAATCATCAATCTGTTGTCTGTATCGACCCTAATGATACTCCTCATTCTCTCTGTCGAGAGCACGATTCCGTGATCTTCTGGTACTGCCGCACCGGAGGTCCCGCTGCCTCTTCCGCGAGGGGTTATGGGGATATGGTGTTCTCTGCAGACCCTGACTATCTCAACAACCTGGTTGTGGGTAGAGGGAAGAAGAGCTGCTTCAGGTATGGTGGAGATCCGGCTGTTGTCGTAGCTGTAGCTCAGTAGGTCAGCACTGTCATCCAGCAATCCATCGTCACCAACGATGGATCTAAACCGGGAGAGAATAGATGCATCCACTCTGATATTTTGTCAGGACTGTATCTGTAATGTGGTTGGTTAGTCTGTGTATTCGAAGAGTTTCACAATTTTCTGGACGCCACTTATCCCCTGAGTAATGGTAACGGCAGATGCCCCCTCTGCGCGAGTAACGAGCCCCATCAAATAGGTGCTCCCGTTCTCGGTAACCACCTTTATCTTGCTGGCTGGAAAGTTCTCCTCTCCCAGCATGGATGCCTTGATACGGGTGGTTAGCATGGTATCACTGGTTCTGGTCAGGAATGAGCTGGGCGCAGCCACTGTAACCATATTATGGATTCGTCGCACCTTTGGCATGGATTTTATAACTCTCTCAACATCGATTTTGAGTTTGTCGGTTGGAGCCTCTCCTGAAATCAGCACAATACCGTTATAGCTGGTAATGTTTATATGGGTCTTGTCTGCCAGTTCAGGATCCTCGTTGATCACATAGCCGGCCGCATGTTCAATGCTCCAGTTGTCATCAAGGATTGAGCCCATTGATCTCTGATCAGCAGATGTTACTGCCGCACCACCACCTGTAGTGGCCAGTGTTGCTGTAGTGGAGCACCCCTGCAGGTAGATGAAGATAGAGAGAAAGATGGTTGTAGAGAATATTTTTTGTAACATGGCCTTTTCCGGAGTTTTGTTTCTATGGCACATTGGAGTATATACTAATTATCTCCAGGCCAGAAAGCCTCTTCTATCCAGCTGAACTTGTAGTGATCTTGTTCACGGATTACAGAGACCACATCAAACCGAATGGACCACTCCTCGTATTGCGGGTTTCTCTGTAGATAATGGAGAGCAGTTCTGGATAGTTTATGCTGTTTTGCAGAGGTAACCGTGTCTGCGCCACTTCCATAATCTCGATTATTGCGTAAGCGCACCTCCACAAAGATGATGGTTGATTGATCAGATCTCATAATCAGGTCAATCTCCCCGGCCTTGCAGCTATAGTTCGAGGTTATTGGTATCAATCCGCTCTGTTGCAGAAACTCGGATACAGCCATCTCTGCATCATGGCCAGCCATGGATGAGGTTATGGTTTTATTTATTGGCAGTCTCTGTTTCAATAGTGGCACAGGATTTGGGTGTTAGTATCATTGGAATGGATCAGGGGATTATAAGGCTGTGAGTGGTGTACTGTATATCGTGACTACACCGATAGGAAATCTCGGTGATTTCTCTCCGCGTGGGCAGCAGACACTTTCATCCGTTGACCTGATTGTAGCTGAAGATACTCGCCACAGCCGAAATCTGCTGAACTATTTTGGAATTGATAAGCCTCTTTTTTCACTACATGAACATAATGAGGTAAACCGGATTGACTCTCTGATCCAGAGGTTGCTGCAGGGCGACTCTGTTGCGCAGATAAGTGATGCAGGAACGCCACTTATCAATGACCCGGGATACCTGTTGGCGCGAAGAGCACGCGAAGAGGGTATTGAGATAACAGCAATTCCCGGCCCAAGCGCTCCTGTTGTTGCGCTTTCGCTATCCGGCCTTCCGGTCAACCGCTTCAGCTTTGAGGGGTTTATACCTTCACGTGCAGTAGCCAGGGAGCAGTTCTTGCAGCAGCTTGCTGCCGAAACACGAACCCTGATTTTTTTTGAGTCACCCCGGAGAGTTGTGGAGTCGTTACAAGCCATGAGGAGCTGTTTTGGCCCGGAAAGAAGAGTATCGGTTGCCAGAGAGTTGACCAAAATTCATGAGTCAGTCCATACCGCTCCACTTTGTGAGTTGATTGAGTGGATGGAGAGTGACTCTAACAACCGGAGGGGTGAGTTTGTGCTGGTTGTTGAGGGGGCGCAAGAGGAGGATAAGGATGATTCCGAGGCATACCGTATAGTCGAAATTATCGCCCGAGAGTTGGCGCCACGCAAAGCAGCGGCAGTTGCTGCAGAGATTACCGGAGTCAGAAAGAACAAACTATATCGCTCGCTGGTGGAGTAAATGACTATTATTGTGGATGTCTGTATCATTATGGTCGGAAGTCGGCCAGACAATCGCTGTATCAATCATTGATACAGAGGAAAGTCCGGGCTCCATAGAGCGGAGCGCCAGGTAACGCCTGGGAGGTGAAAGTCTTGAGAGATATAAGCCTATGGATAGTGCCGCAGAAAATATACCGCCTAAGTACGGATTCCGTACCGGTAAGGGTGAAATGGTGCGGTAAGAGCGCACCGCACAACAGGTAACTGTTTGTGGCAAGGTAAACCCCGCTTGGAGCAAGACCAAATAGGAGAGCTACAGGAGCTGCTCGCTCTGCTCTCGGGTAGGTTGCTTGAGGTGCGTGGCGACATGCATCCCAGATGAATGGTTGTCCTCGACAGAACCCGGCTTATCGGCCGACTTCCACCTCTTTACTGCTTTCTGCACTGCTCAATACCATATTTTTTTCACACAACTTTTTCTGGTTGCGCAAGGTTTCTTATGGAAAACCTAGCTTGTTTCAATAACCGCATGAAATATAAAAGGTGTCTGTTGGTGAGTTTCCTCATTTAACAAACATTATAACCTCCTGTTATAAAGCAACTTTTTCTATTTTTTGGTTGATATTGGATAAAAGTGGCGTATAGTGGTGACTTGTGGGGCAAAGTGGTTAATTTCTGGTGAGTGTAATATTAAAGGGGTAGCACAATGTTTGAAGAGGTAGTCGATGCATATACAGATAACGCAATCATTCGCGTAATTGGTGTCGGGGGAGCAGGTGGTAATGCCTTGGAACATATGGTGGAGTCAGAGATTGCGGGGGTAGAGTTCATCTGCGCAAATACTGATGCACAGGCATTGGGAAAATCTTCTGCAGATACGGTAATTCAGATTGGGTCACAGACGACCAGAGGTAGAGGCGCAGGTGCCAAACCGACGGTCGGACGTGATTCAGCACTTGAGGATCGTGAACGTATTCGTGAACTTATTGACGGCACAGAGATGCTCTTTATTACTGCTGGTATGGGCGGCGGTACTGGTACAGGTGCAGCACCAGTTGTAGCTGAGGTTGCCAAGGAGATGGGAGTTCTTACAGTTGCTGTGGTTACCAAGCCATTCTCTATGGAGGGCAACAACAGAATGAAGGTTGCTCTCGAGGGTATTGAGGAGTTGAGCAAGCATGTTGACTCCATTATTACAATTCCAAATGAAAAATTGATGACAGTTTTTGGCGAAGACATGACGCTAATGGATGCATTCCGTGAGGCAGATAGTGTTTTGCGCGGCGCAGTCCAGGGTATTGCAGAGCTTATTACCCGTGAGGGAATGATTAATGTCGACTTTGCCGATGTCAAAACAGTAATGTCAGAGATGGGTATGGCAATGATGGGAACAGGATCTGCTACAGGAGAAGATCGCGCTTCCAAGGCTGCAGACGCTGCCCTGCATAGTCCTCTGCTTGAGGATGTGGATCTGCGTGGTGCAAGAGGTATTCTGGTGAATGTAACCTCTGGATATGATCTGACTATGGGTCAGTTCAATGAGGTAGGTACAGCGGTTAGACAATATGCATCAGAGGATGCAACTATTGTGGTAGGTGCTGGTTTTGATGCCGATATGAGTGATGAGATTCGTGTCACTGTAGTGGCTACCGGCCTGGGTGGGGCTGCTGTGGAGAAGCAGGTGGCACCTCAGGTAATCAAACCTACGTTGGTTGAGGCAGCAAAGCCGACAGGTACAGGCGGTGAATATGATCAGCCAACCTATATCCGTGATGAGCAGGGTGAGTCGACAGATGGTGAGTTTAATGAAGAGCTGTTTGACATACCTGCCTTCTTGAGAGCTCAGGCGAACTGATTTCAAGGCATATTTTTGGTCTATAGATTATGTTTAGGGGGAACAAGACAGTAAGTCTCGACAGCAAGGGGAGAATCTCGATCCCTTCCCACTATCGGACCAGATTGCTTGAGGCATCTGGCGGCACTGTCATTGTAGCACCCAGCTTCCGCTCTTCATCTCTTGATCTGTTTCCACTCTATGAGTGGGAAGAGAAGGTTGAGAACTATATAGATACCCTGGATAGCAAAAAGCAGATCCTGTTGCGTCGTGCAGTTATTGGCAGGGCACAGGAGTGTGAGATGGATGGGAGCGGACGTATTTTGCTTTCTCAGAAGTTGCGTGATTATGCAGGGCTGGAGAAATCAGCGGTTTTGGCAGGGGTTGGATATAAGCTGGAGCTCTGGAATGAGGTAGACTGGATTGAGGCCTCATTGGAAGAGGAGGGGCTCAGCAAGGAAGATCTGAGTCTGCTCGAGGATGTCTATATCTGATCAAGGGCACCATCATGTTGCCCACTATTCAGTCATGTTGGAGGAGGCAGTTGCCGGCCTCAATATAAAGCCAGACGGGTTTTATGTGGATGCAACCTTTGGAAGAGGGGGGCATGCAGCCGAGATTTTGAAACGACTCTCTTCACATGGCAGACTTCTGCTTATGGATCGTGACCCGGTAGCTGTCCAGGCTGCAGAGGAGAGGTTCTCCGAAGATTCCAGGGTTTCGATTGTCCATGCCCCATTCTCCGATCTGAAAATGGTATTGCTACATGAAGATATGGCAATTGATGGTCTATTATTGGATCTTGGGGTCTCCTCTCCGCAACTTGATCAGGCGGAGCGAGGATTCAGTTTTATGAAGCAGGGTCCTCTTGATATGCGAATGAACCCACAGCAGGGGACAAGTGCCGCAGAGTGGATCAAGGATGCCTCTCAAGATGAGATTGCAAATGTATTGTGGGAATTTGGGGATGAGCGTCACTCCAGAAGAGTTGCCAGGGCCATTGTCAGGGCTCGTGACGAGGATCCAATTAATACTACACTGCAGCTTGCAGAAATTGTCAGGAGATCCATTCCAGGGAAGCAGAAACGTCATCCTGCAACAAAAACATTTCAGGCTATCCGTATCTATCTAAATAGAGAACTTGATGAGCTCGGAGAGGTTCTCGATCAGGCCGTTGAACTTCTTAATACGGGGGGGCGAGTTGCTGTTATCAGTTTCCATTCGCTCGAGGATAGAATGGTAAAACGGTTTTTTAGAAAATGTGAAAAAGGGGAGAGCAATCTGCCACCAGATCTGCCAATTCGTTCCATAGAGCATAGCGGAGTAATGCGAGTGATCGGCAAGGCGCAATTTCCCTCTGCAGACGAAATATCGATTAACCCACGTTCCAGAAGTGCAGTATTGAGGGTTGCCGAGAAGCTTGAGCTTCCTGGTGAGAGGGGAGAGTAGTGACACGCTGGTATGAGGCAAACTTCATTATTCGTGGCGGTCTGTTGCCACTGCTTATTTTGCTAGTGATTGGGAGTGCAATGGGGGTTATCTATCTTCAACATCGGGAGATCCAGCTCTATATCCATCTGCAGGGGCTAAAAAAACAGTATGGGCGTGCTCTTGAAGAGCAGGGTCGGCTCCGTTTAGAGGAGGCGGCATGGGGAAATCTTGCGAAAATTGAGGATCGTGCACAGTCTGAGTTGAGCATGTCCTATCCTGACGGTAGTCAAAGAGTGGTAATTCACCAGTGAAGAGAGGTTCAGTAACTGGCGATACCATGGTTCGACGGATAGCTGTTGGGATTCCTCTGCTGGTTGCAATGGCTATTCTGGTGTGGCGAGCAGTCATGTTGCATCTGTTTCCAGAAGAGGTAAGCACAAGATTGCCCGGCCGGGTTGCCCAGCATATAAGCAAGATGGAGATTCCGGCAATACGTGGTGAGATTGTAGATCGAAATGGCTCAGTGCTTGCGTTGAGTACCCCGGTCGTGACTGTTGGCTGTAATCCGCAAAAATTTCCAGACTCCCGTGAGATACGAATCAGACTGGCAAAATTGTTGGGTGAGAGCGAGGGTTGGCTCAATAAAAAACTGGCACGCTACTCAGCGAAAAAATATATCCCGCTGAAAAGACAGGTTGCACCACACATAAAGAAAAAAATTGAGTCACTAAATATTGCAGGCATTGAGTTTCGTCGGGGCGTAAGACGTTATTATCCAGAGGGTGAGGCAATGGCGTCCTTTCTCGGTTTTACCAACCGGCAGGACGAGGGGCAGGAGGGGATAGAGTTGGCCTATAATGAATGGCTTAATGGTTCTCCAGATATAGTCCAGGTGGTTCGGGATGCATCCAGAAAGCCAATTGAGACACTTGGCCTGATTGAGCATGGAGAGGAGGGGAAACGGCTTCACCTGAGTCTGGATCGTCGCCTGCAGTTTCTTGCATACAGATCCCTGAGTAAGGCAATAACTGAATATGATGCATCATCAGGTTCAGTGGTTGTATTGGATTCAGACCGTGGTGAGGTATTGGCAATGGTGAGCCTCCCATCTTTTAATCCAAATGACCCATCACAGAGAAAGGGCGGCGCACTGCGAAATCGGGCAGTTACCGATCTGTTGGAGCCAGGCTCAACCATGAAGCCGTTTACTGTAGCAGCTGCCCTTGATAGTGGGGTAGTTAACCTTGAGACAATTATTGATACATCCCCTGGTAGATTGAAAATTGGGAGGAAGGTTATTCGGGAATTTAAAAACCATAATTACAAAAAAATTGATTTAAAGACCCTGGTGCAAAAGTCCAGTAATGTAGGATCAGCCAAGCTTGCCTTAATGATGAAGCCGCAGCAGTTATGGAGAGTCCTTGATCTTGCCGGGATTGGAGAGCTAACTGGATCGGGCTTCCCTGGAGAGGGGACAGGAGTTTTGCACGACTATGCAAGATGGAGGAAGGTTGATAGAGCAACCCTCTCTTACGGGTACGGACTAAATATGACCCCGCTACAGTTGGCACGGGCATACTCTGCAATTGCCGAGGATGGAGTGATTAAGCCTGTTACCTTTTTGCGCCAACGAGATGAGGAAGATAGAGGAAGTGTACGCAAGGTTCTATCTGCAGAGACAGCGCAAGCTGTCCGTCTGATGATGGAGAGCGTGACCCAAAACGAGGGGACAGCACGGCGAGCCAGGGTAAAAGAGTATAGGGTTGCAGGCAAGACCGGCACGGTTGATAAGCTTGTTGATGGGAGATATTACGATAGTGATGGCAAGGCTCTTGGGCACACTGCCCTGTTTGCTGGAATGGCACCGGTTGACGACCCAAAAATTGTTGTGGTTGTAGTTGTTGATGATCCAAAAGGTAAAAGATATACCGGAGGCTGGGTTTCAGCCCCGGTATTTTCCGAGGTTATGGAGGGAGCGCTACGGGTGATGGGTATTTCTCCAGACCCGGAAAACAGGGATGAGATATCCTGATGATGAATAAGAGAGATATGGAGTGGAGCTTGGGGGAGATTCTGGATGGTATTACAGTTGTACCTCAGGATCTCAGTGAGATTACAGTAATGGGGCTCTCTGTGGATAGCAGAACACTCTGTCATGGTGATCTCTTTATTGCGCTTGCCGGCTCAGGTCTGGATGGGGTTGATTATATTGATCAGGCTGTGGAGAGAGGGGCTGTTGCCATACTGTTTGATAGTGGAACAATAACTCACCATGTTGGAATTCAGGTGGCAAATCTGAGGCAAGTATTGGGGCAGATTGCCAGCAGGTTTTATGGGAATCCCTCTCATAAGTTAAAGGTTGTTGCTGTAACAGGAACAGATGGGAAAAGCTCAGTTACCCACTTTATTGCAGCAGCAATGGAGCGATTTGAGGGGGGCGCAGCTGTTATTGGAACGCTTGGTGGAAGGTTGATGGAGAGAGGTCGTGACACGATTGCCACCGGCCACACAACTCCTCCTCCAATTGAGCTGCAGAGGCTCTTCTCAGGCTTTGTTGAGTCTGGAGTAAAAAGTGTGGCAATTGAGGCCTCGTCACATGGAATAGAGCAGTTCAGACTCTCAGGCAGTGAGATTACCAGTGCCGTACTGACGCAGGTGGGGCGAGACCATCTGGACTATCATGGTTCTGTCGCTGCCTACCGTAAGATTAAGAAGAGTCTGTTCTATTATCCCGGACTATCTTCGGTTGTGGTTAATCTGGATGATGAGCTGGGCCGTGAGATCTATCTTGACCCAACCAGAACAGCAGAATGTATCGGTTATGGCTCTGAAAGTGGCAATATAAAACCTGATGTTTATGGTGAGGTCATTATCCAGGATCGCAATGGAATGGTGCTGGAGATTGAGTATCATGGTGAAAAGAAGATGCTTGGTAGCAACCTCTATGGCAGATTCAATGCGAGTAATCTTCTGGCTACATTGGCCCTGTTGATTAGCTGGAAAGTGCCATTTTCTGAGGCTGTGGAGATATTGGAAAAAACCGAGCCAGTTTCTGGTCGTATGGAGCCATTTGTGGGAGATGGGTACGCCACCATGATAATCGATTATGCCCATACTCCTGGTGCACTTGCGGCGGCACTAACTGCAACCAGAGAGCACCTGCAAGATGTATCAGGTGTTGGAAGGCTCTGGGTTCTGTTTGGTTGTGGAGGTGATCGTGACAGTGGGAAACGTCCAGAAATGGGAAGGATTGCGGAACAGTATGCAGATGTGGTGGTACTAACCGATGACAACCCAAGAGGTGAGTCAGCTGTAGATATCACCAGACAGATTCTTGCCGGGATGCAGCAGGCAGAGAGGGCGGCAGTGATTCATGACAGGGAGGAGGCAATCCGCCACTGCTTCAGCGAGAGTAACCAAAATGACATTGTATTGATTGCAGGAAAGGGGCATGAGGAGTGGCAGTTGGTTGGAGAGAGAAAGATCCCGTTTAGTGACCGACTGTTGGCAGCCTCATTGATGAGGTCTAACCTCTCCGGGATGTAGGTGATGTTGAAAAAACTCTCCCATATTGCAGATCTATTGAATGCCCCACTTATTGGTGGAGATAGCGGTTTTCGGGGGGTAAGCAGTGATACCAGAACTCTTAAGAGTGGAGAGTTGTTTGTGGCGCTTCGTGGCCCCAATTTTAGTGGTGGTGAATATCTTGATACTGCACTCAAGAAAGGTGCGGTAGGTGCAATTACAGATCAGCTATATAAGAGCAGTCTGCCGCAGATTGTGGTTACCGATACTCTATCTGCATTAGGTATGGTTGCATCTGCCTGGAGAGATCAATTTGATATTCCTCTCATGGCTATTACTGGCAGCAATGGCAAGACTACAGTAAAAGAGATGGTTGCGTTGATACTGGCCCAGCTTGGTCCTGGAACAGTTACCAAGGGAAACCTGAACAATGATATTGGAGTTCCACTGACGCTGTTCAATCTCTCTTCAGGTGACAGGTGGGCAGTTATTGAGATGGGGGCAAGTGCTCTGGGAGAAATTGCGAGATTATCTGCAATTGCACAGCCGACGATAGCTCTGGTAAATAATGTTGGTTCTGCCCACCTTGGTGGGTTTGGTTCAATCAGAAATATAGCCAGAGCCAAAGGTGAGATTTATGCCGGGCTACGTAGTGATGGTGTTGCACTCATCAATTGTGACCTGCCGCAAGCAGATGACTGGGTGGCTATGGCTACAGGACGAGAGGTTCAAACCTATGGATCTTGCTGTGAGCCATCTCTGATCTCTGCTGTGATCAAGAGCCGAGAACCTTTTGAGATATCTTATAAAGGAGAGTCATTGAAGGTAGAATTACCCCTTCCAGGGGAACACAACAAAATGAATGCGCTTGCTGCTGCAGCCCTTGCTGTCCAGGCTGGCGCCTCACTTGGACAGGTAAAAAATGGTTTGGAGTCCATGCAGGCCATACCAGGTAGGCTGGAGAGTAAACCGGGGAGAGGAGGGGCTGTAGTTATTGATGATACCTATAATGCGAGTCCGGAATCTATGATGCGGGCAGTAGAGGTGCTCTCATCTATGGAAGGTCGAAGAATCCTTGTGGTTGGTGACATGGGTGAATTGGGCGAGGATTCTCCACATCTCCATAAACAGATTGGTGTTATGGCCAAATCAGCCGGTATTGACAGTATGTATGCGCTTGGTAGTAGTGCCTCTGAGTATGTCTCAGGATTTGGAGATGGCGCAGCTCTATTTGAGGATAGTGAGAAGTTGGTGGTTGCCCTGGCAGATGAGTTGGCCATGGGAAGGGTTATTTTGGTGAAAGGGTCCCGGTTTATGAAAATGGAACAGATTGTAAGGAAGATTACGGTTAAGGAGGCAGATGACCAGTCATGATGCTCTATATAGGAGATTATCTGGCAGATTTTTATGGGGGATTCTCCGTGTTTCAGTATCTGACTCTACGAGCAATTCTGGGAGCACTAACTGCCCTTGTACTATCTTTTATGGTTGGTCCGATAATGATTCGGAAGTTGACCCACTACAAGGTGGGTCAGGCTGTTCGAGAGGATGGCCCCCAATCTCATCTGGCAAAGGCGGGAACCCCAACCATGGGCGGTGCACTCATTCTGGTTGCAGTTACAGTATCTACTCTGTTGTGGGGGGATCTCTCCAACCGTTATCTATGGGCAGTATTGTTGGTAACGCTCGGTTTTGGTGCAATAGGTTGGGTGGATGATTATCGTAAGGTTGTCTACCAGGATCCAAATGGAATCTCTGCACGATCCAAATTTCTTGGGCAATCATTCATTGCAACCGTTGCTGTAGTCTGGGTCTATATGTCTGCATCAACAGTAACCGAGACCCAGCTGTTTGTCCCCTTCTTCAAGGATATAGTTATTGATCTTGGGCTGCTCTATCTGCCATTGGCATTTCTGGTGATTGTGGGATCCAGTAATGCAGTTAATCTGACTGATGGGCTGGATGGGCTGGCTATTATGCCTGCAGTACTGGTGGGCGGGGCACTGGGTGTTTTTGCATACCTGAGTGGGCATGTGGAGTTTGCCAGATATCTTGCAATTCCATCACTGCCAGAGGCTGGAGAGCTGGCTGTATTCTGCGGTGCTCTGGTTGGGGCAGGTCTGGGGTTTCTCTGGTTCAATACCTATCCGGCAATGGTATTTATGGGTGATGTAGGTGCTCTTGCACTTGGGGCAGCATTGGGGATGGTGGCAATACTGGTGCGCCAGGAGTTGGTTCTGCTTATTATGGGAGGGGTGTTTGTGCTGGAGACAGTTTCAGTAATGATTCAGGTGGCCTCCTTCAAGTTGACCGGCAGGCGGGTGTTCAGGATGGCACCGATACATCATCACTTTGAACTCAAGGGATGGCCCGAGCCAAGGGTAATTGTACGGTTCTGGATTATCACCTTTATTCTCGTGTTGATTGGGTTGGCAACACTCAAAATCAGGTAGCAGACGTGGTGGTGTCTGACAACAAGTTGAGAGATCCTGAGATCAAGGACAAGACCATGGTTGTCGGCCTGGGGAAGAGCGGACAATCTGTTCTGCAGTTCCTCTCCAGATATGAGGTGCCGTTAGTGGCGACTGATACACGTAACTCTCCGCCTGAACTGGCAGAAATAGAGGATCGCTATCCTGATCTGGATATTGTATTGGGACCACTGGATGGAGAGCTGCTGTCATCGGTGAGGTGTATTGTATTGAGTCCGGGAGTATCCAAAGACTCTCCAGCTATTCAGCAGGCGGTTAATAGCGGGGTTGAGCTAATTGGTGATATCGAATTGTTTGCCCGTTACGCAAAAGCGCCGGTTATTGCCATCACCGGATCGAATGGAAAAAGTACAGTTACAACTCTGGTTGCCAGGATGGCACAGAAAGCGGCTCTTGATGTCCGTTATGGCGGTAATCTCGGGATACCTGCACTTGATCTTTTGGGTGAGGATGAGCCTGATCTGTATATTCTGGAGCTCTCCAGCTTCCAGCTTGAGACCATGAAAACTCTGATGCCTGTTGCCTCTGTTGTACTGAATGTTACCCCTGACCATATGGATCGATACCCTGATCTACAGAGTTATGCAGAGACCAAAGGAGGTATATACAGTCATGCATCACATCTGATTTATGATTCAGATGACGAGATAGTATGCGAATTGGTAAACCAGCAAAATGGATCATCAAAACTGCACTCCTACCATGCAGGCCCACCAGATGGGGCAGATTCTTACGGTATCATGACGAAAGATGGAAAAACATGGATCTGTAGAGGTGGCGACTTTCTGCTCTCTACAGATAAGTTACATATCATGGGGGAGCACAACTATCTGAATGCAATGGCAGCATTGGCTCTTGGTGAATCTGCTGGAATGGGTATGGCTTCAATGGTTGAGGCGTTGCAAGAGTTTCGTGGCCTGCCCCATCGCACGGAGTGGGTTGCCGACCATAATGGAGTTGTCTGGATCAATGATTCAAAAGGGACCAATGTAGGGGCAACAGAGGCGGCCATCAAGGGGTTGTTAACAGAGACAGCTGGTGATAGCGGAAAGATTGTTCTGATTGTCGGGGGTCAGGGCAAGGATGGTGATTTCTGTTCTCTGCAACCACTGCTCAAGAGGCATGTACGGACAGTAATCTTGATGGGGGAGGATGCCGATATAATCTCAAAATCATTTAATGGTGTTGTCCCTGAGATATTTGTAGAGGATATGAGTGCAGCAGTGGGCGCAGCAGACATGGTGGCACAACATGGTGATATGGTCTTGTTGTCTCCTGCATGCGCCAGCTTTGATCAGTACAGCGGGTTTGAGGAGCGTGGGACGATATTTAGAGATGACCTGTTTGATCTTATAGAGGGTGCGTTATGAGCAAGCATAGCCTGTTTCAAGGGTGGTTTACCTGGGGAGGTAGTGACAGATCCAGAAAACCCAGACCAGCTGGAGCACGTAGTATAGGCCGTACTGTTGCGGAGTCCGGACTTTTTCCTGTAGCTCTTTTTATCCTGCTGTTTGGATTGGTTATGGTGGCATCTGCATCCATGCCTATTGCAGAAAAACGATTTGGTGAGCCGTTACACTATCTGCTGAGACAGTTTGGTTTTGCCTCTATCGGGTTGATGGTTGGCATGGTGGTTCTGCAGATCCCCCTGCAATTTTGGGAGAAGATTGCTCCAACGCTACTCTTAATCAGTGCTCTCTTGTTGATATTGGTTCTGTTTGTTGGGGATAAGGTAAATGGGGCACATCGCTGGCTAGTACTTGGTCCAATTCGTCTTCAGCCCTCGGAATTTACCAAATTGGCTGCATTTCTCTATCTTGCAGGCTACCTAGTGCGTCATCGAGAAAAAGTCTCAAATGAGTTGTTCGCAGTTCTGCGTCCAATTGCACTGTTGGCCGGGGTGGGCGTATTGATCTTGATTGAGCCTGATCTAGGTGCGGCATTTGTAATGATGGTTGTGGTTATGGTCATGATGTTGCTTGGAGGGGTGCGCTTTTCACAATTTATGCTCTTTATCTTGTGTGGCCTACTGTTTCTTTCTGTAGCTATATGGATGGAGCCTTTCCGTGTCTCCAGAATAGCCTCATTTCTTGGAGATGACCCATTTCTGGTTGATCCCCAGGGACGCAACTATCAGATAACCCAGGCCTTGATTGCTTATGGCCGTGGAGGATGGCAGGGGCTTGGTCTGGGTGAGGGGCTACAAAAACTCTTCTATCTTCCCGAAGCGCACACGGATTTTATTTTGGCGGTTATAGCGGAGGAGCTGGGTTTAATCGGAACGCTTTCAGTGGTTGCCCTGTTCGCTTTTCTGGTCTGGAAGTCATTCTGGCTGGCTTCTCAGGCTAGTGAGTGCCGGCAACCATATGCAAGTTATCTTGCCTACGGTATTGGAACCTGGATTGGGCTGCAGGCTCTGATTAATCTTGGTGTTAATATGAATCTGTTGCCAACCAAGGGGTTAACTCTGCCACTAATGAGTTATGGCGGCAGTAGCCTGTTGGTGATGATGATTGCTATCGCCCTGTTGATGCGGGTGGAGTATGAGATTTGCCCGCTGGTGCATAGAAAGGCAAGAAATAACAGGGGAGCGAGGCGAGATCATTTATGACAGCGCACAAGAAAAAATGTTTGATGATTATGGCTGGTGGCACTGGAGGACATATATATCCAGCCCTTGCTGTTGCGGAACTGTGGAGGCGCGGTGGGGATGAGGTTATCTGGTTGGGGACAAGGACTGGAATGGAATCCAGACTGGTTCCAGAGGCAGGGATAGGGGTGGAGTGGATCTCTATTCATGGACTGCGTGGAAAAGGGATAATAAGCCTATTGCTCGCTCCATTTCATCTGAGTCGGGCGATAGCACAATCAATAGGTGCTATCTGGAGGATAAAGCCTGATGTTGTATTGGGGATGGGCGGGTTTGTCGCTGGTCCAGGCGGAGTTGCTGCATGGATTATGCGAAGGCCGCTGGTTATTCATGAGCAGAATGCAGTTGCGGGGTTAACCAACAGACTGTTATCTACTGTTTCCAGAAGGGTATTGGAGGCATTTCCTGGAACATTTGGACCCGGCAAAAAAGTGGTGCAGACAGGTAATCCACTACGTAGCAGATTGATGGATATGGAGATAGCCTCTTCACATAATCCCCTTCGTCTACTGGTGCTGGGCGGCAGTTTGGGTGCGCAACGAATTAATCAGCTGATTCCAGAGATGATATCAATGTTGTTGCCTGAGGAGAGGCTGGAGATCTACCATCAGACTGGTGAGAGTAATCTGAAAGATACAGAGTTGGAATACATAAAGCATGGAGTTGTATTTGACAGCGGAGAAAATAGTCGTGTTGTCGCCTATATTGAGAATATGCAAGAGGCATATCAATGGTCTGATCTGGTGCTGTGTCGAGCAGGGGCAATGACAGTTTCTGAGCTGGCAATGGTGGGACGCCCAGCTATTCTTGTCCCCTTTCCATTTGCTGTGGATGATCACCAGACAGCAAATGGAAATTTTTTGCAGAGTGATGATGCAGCACTGCTCGTCCAGCAGAGAGATCTGGATGGAGAGAGGTTATTAGGTATGATCAGGGAGTTTATTCAGCATCCAGGGATGATATCGGAGATGGGAGAGAAGGCTAGAGAGTTGTCGAGGCCAGAGGCGGCAGCAGATGTGGTATCAATCTGTAAGGAGCTCTGTTGATGGCAGATAGTCGAGAACTGGCAGAGGCTATGCACCAAATCCACAGGATTCATATGGTGGGGATCGGTGGTGCGGGGATGAATGGTATTGCCAGGCTGCTATTAAACCTTGGTTTTGAGGTCTCAGGTTCTGACCAGACAGAGTCCAAAATCATTAGCAGCCTCATAAAGCAGGGAGCGGACATCAATATTGGTCATGACGGCAAACAGATTGCAGGAGCAGATGTGGTAGTGATCTCCAGTGCAATTGGTGCAGATAATCCCGAGGTGGTTGCTGCACGAGATCACTCTATTCCAGTAATCCCCCGTGCCGAGATGTTGGCTGAATTGATGCGTTTTCGTTATGGAATTGCTGTTGCCGGTACCCACGGTAAAACCACTACCACTAGCCTGATTGCCATGTTGCTTGAGGAGGCGGGGCTGGATCCAACATACGTAATCGGTGGCCGCATTAATCGTGGTGAACAGGCAGAAGATATTGATGATGGGGGAGCACAACTTGGTAGTGGTCGTTATCTGGTTGCGGAAGCTGATGAGAGTGATGCCTCATTTCTCCATCTGCAGCCGATGATTGCTGTAGTTACCAATATTGATGAAGACCATATGTCTACCTATGGTGGTGATATTGACAAGCTTGATCAAACTTTTGAAGAGTTTATTCACCATCTGCCATTTTATGGGAAAGCAGTGCTTTGTGTGGATGATCCTGGAGTCTCCAGAATTATGGATAACATCTCCCGCCCATTCCTGAGTTACGGTTTTTCCAGTGGGGTGGATTTTGGGGCGGAGCAACTTGAAATCTCAAATGGGGTGAGTCGATTTCAACTCCGTCGCCCGCAACGTGCACCAATCCCCATTACCTTGAACCTTCCTGGTCACCATAATGTATTGAATGCACTGGCGGCTATTGCAGTGGCATCCTATCTTGGGGTGGATGATGATGTTGTGGTCAACGCTCTGGCAAGGTTTCAGGGTATTGCACGACGTTTCCAGAATTATGGGTTCTGTCAGTTCCCTCGGGGAGAGGTTCAGCTGGTTGACGATTATGGACATCATCCCAGAGAGCTTGCGGCAACCCTGAAGGCGATACGTGATAGTTGGCCTGGACGCAGAGTGGTCCTGGCATTTCAACCGCACCGCTACTCCAGAACCAGAGACCTTTACGATGACTTTGTTGATGTGCTGTCCACGGCAGACATTCTGTTGTTGATGGAGGTCTACCCTGCAGGTGAAGAGCCAATTCCGGGTGCTGATGGAAGAAGTCTGGCGCGCACGGTTCGTCTTCGTGGAGAGGTGGATCCACTGTTTGTCAGGGATGTTGATGAGCTGATAAAGATACTGCCAACAGTAGTAGAGGAGGGAGATCTGTTACTGATTTCCGGGGCCGGGACGGTTGGCCTTGCGGCACAAAAGGTTTCGGACTTGTGGAAAACAGATCTTGGATAAGGAGGTTAAATTTGGTGGCAAGGTGATGGATAATGAACCGCTTGCCGAATATACCACCTGGGGTGTTGGAGGTGTGGCTGATAGGCTCTACCTTCCAGATACAGTCGAGGGGCTTGGCAATTTTCTGCATAGTGTTCAAGTTGATGCCCCCATCTTCTTGATTGGAAGAGGAAGCAATCTGTTGGTGCGTGACGGGGGGGTCAGGGGAGTAGTAATTATATTGTCAGATGGAGTTGACCAGGTTGGGCTTATAGACAATGGGATGATTAGGGCAGAGGCGGGCGCATCTCTCTCACGGCTAAGCAGTTTTGCACGCAGGGGCGGGGCTAACCGCCTGGATTTTCTTGCAGGTATCCCCGGTTCAGTTGGGGGGGCGTTGGCAATGAATGCAGGGGCCTTTGGTTCAGAAATATGGGATTATGTGGCCGGGGTTGAGGTGATTGATCGTCAAGGTGAGATAAAACGGTATTCAGCTGCAGATTACAAGATAGGCTATAGATCGGTTTCACGACTGGCTGAGAGAGTTGATGGTGAGGAGTGGTTTGTTGCGGCCTTGATGGATATTGGTGGTATAGAGCAGGATAGTTCAGAGCCAACAGTCACAAAGTTTGAACATTCGGTTGATAGTGCAGACGGATTACGTAATCAGTTGAGTAAGAGAAATAGAAGTCAGCCGATGGCCCTCAAAAGCTGTGGCTCTGTATTTAAAAATCCACCGGGAGATTTTGCAGGCAGACTGATTGAGCAAGCTGGCCTGAAGGGAGTATCTATTGGAGGTGCCTCTGTTTCAGAGCAACATGCCAATTTTATTGTTCATAAGGGTGGTGCTACTGCTGCCGAGATTGAGTCACTGATAGAGCATATTCAAGATATGGTAAAAGAGAGACAAGGGGTATCACTGCAGAGAGAGGTGAAAATCATGGGTGAGCCACTAGAGAAGCTACCAGCTATACCATCAGGGGTAAAGCAGGGAGTTAAGGTCTGAGTATGGGGAGTGGTAACGGCCTTGGTAGGGTGGCGGTGCTGATGGGTGGGAACTCATCAGAGAGAGAGGTCTCACTGAAGAGTGGGGCGGCAGTACTGGATGGACTACATAAGGCTGGTGTGGATGCGGTGCCTTTTGACCCTGCAGAGGAAGAGATAGGAGAGCTTCAGAAGTTTGATCGAGCATTTATCGTCCTCCATGGCAAAGGTGGTGAGGATGGTGTTATCCAGGGAGTTCTGGAGTCTCTGCATATCCCATATACCGGCTCTGGGGTATTGGCATCAGCGTTGGCAATGGACAAGCTTAAAACCAAGCAACTCTGGATGGGAATTGGGCTACCAACCCCCCCTTTTGTCGTTCTGCATAGTGTTGGTGACCTATCTGGGGTGGCTGATAAATTGGGATTCCCCTTGATGATAAAACCTGTCTGTGAAGGTTCCAGTATAGGAATGGCAAAAGTTAATAGTGCTGATGAGCTACAGACCGCCTGGGCAAAGGCAGGGGATTTCAGTGGAGATGTGATTGCGGAGAAGTGGGTTGAGGGTGAGGAGTATACAGTGGCTATTCTTGGGAACGAGCCATTACCGGTTATCCGTCTACGTACTCCGCATGGGTTTTATGACTATGATGCAAAATACAGTGCGGAAGATACGGAATATCTCTCTCCTTGCGGTCTTGATGAATCCATGGAGAAGTCACTTCAGGCTGTTGCCTTGAAAGCATTTGATTCACTCGGTTGTGAGGGCTGGGGGCGGGTAGACATAATGGTCGACAGGCATGGAGAGCCATGGTTGTTGGAGGTCAACACTGTTCCCGGCATGACTGACCACAGTCTGGTGCCGATGGCCGCAAGAGAGGCGGGCATGACGTTTTCCAGGTTGGTCGGGCGGATAGTGGAGATGTCGTGAGTTCTGTAGTCAGACGAGACCGAGAAAAAAAGAATCGCCTGCGGGGAACCACTAAAGAGCTACGTCATCCATTTTTATCCAGGGTCTCTGTAGTGGTTTTGCTGTTGCTGTTGTCTGCCGCATTTTATCTCTCCCGAAATGGGGCGGTTGATATGAAGACACTGACTCCGGAGCATCAGCTCTCCCAGGTAAAAAAGGTTGCCGTTTATGGTGATCTTGACCACGTAAAGGTTGATCAGATACAGATACTTGTGCGTGAGGCATCCAGGGATGGCATGTTGGCGCTTGATCTGTTGCATCTACGTGATCTGCTTCAGGAGTTGCCATGGATATATCTGGTAAAGGTGCGCAAAGTATGGCCTGAGACTGTAGAGGTTTGGTTAAGGGAGCAGAGCGCATCTGTTAGTTGGGGCAGTACGGGCTATCTTAATCTGAATGGTGAATTTTTTAGCGCTGACGGAATTTTGCTGGATCATCTTGGTCTCCCTGTAATCAGTTCGCAGCACGACGATACAGAGGCTGTTTACCGACAGTTTGTCAGGCTCTCCGCTCTGCTTGATGGATCAGGTCAAAAGATCAGGAAGATGGTGGTTGATAAGAGAGGGTCAATATATCTCTATCTTGAAAATGGATTGGAGCTTAACCTGGGAAGAAGAGCAATGGAGCACAGATTGGCAAGATGGAGTAGTCAATCCCCGGTTATAATGAGTCATCTGAATGGAGAGGTTAAGATAGTTGATCTGAGATATGAACAGGGTATGGCGATTCAGCTTGGTGATAGCAACAATATAGAGAGAAATGGCGAGAAATTGTGATGGGTAAGAAAGATCATGAATTGATTGTAGGGCTTGATATTGGTACCACAAAAATAGCCGCCATTGTGGGTGCATTGAAGCCGGGTGGTGATCTCGAGATTCTGGGTATTGGTACCCATCCTTCAAAGGGGTTGAAGAAGGGTGTGGTGGTCAATATTGAGTCCACTGTCAAATCCATTCAGCGTGCCGTTGAAGAGGCCGAGATTATGGCCGAGTGTGAGATTGGGTCAGTCTCTGCCGGTATTGCGGGAAGCCACATTCAGGGGATGAACTCGCACGGTATTGTTGCAATTCGTACTCGTGAGGTGACCGCAATTGATGTCGACCGGGTGGTTGATGCTGCCAAGGCCATTGCAATTCCAGCTGATCAAAAGATTCTCCATACCCTTCCTCAAGAGTTCATTATTGATAATCAGGAGGGTATTCATGAGCCCCTTGGCATGTCTGGTGTTCGTCTCGAGGCAAAGGTCCACATTGTAACGGGGTCAATTAGTGCGGCCCAAAATATTGTGAAATGTATTCGACTCTGCGGTCTGGAGGCAGAAGATATTGTGCTGGAGCAGTTGGCATCCAGTTATGCTGTATTGAGTGATGATGAGAAAGAGCTTGGTGTCTGCATGATTGATATTGGTGGAGGAACCACCGATATTGCAGTCTTTACCGATGGCTCAATTCGTCATACTGCCGTTATTCCTGTTGCCGGAGACCAGGTAACCAATGATATTGCGGTCTTCCTCCGTACCCCAACCCATCATGCCGAAGAGATCAAGGTCAAGTATGCATGTGCCCTCTCCGAGATGGTTGATCCACAAGAGGAGATTGCAGTCCCCAGTATTGGAGATCGACCAGAGCGACGCCTGAAACGACAGGGGCTTGCAGAGGTGGTTGGTCCTCGCTATGAGGAGCTCTTTAGCCTGGTTCAGGCAGAACTGCGCCGCAGTGGTTTTGAGGAGATGGTAAATGCCGGTGTTGTCTTGACTGGGGGAAGTTCCAAAATGGAGGGGGCAGTTGAGCTGGCAGAGGAGATATTCCATAAGCCTGTGCGTCTCGGCTCACCACAGAATATTGATGGCCTGATAGATGTTGTACGCACACCTGTTCATGCAACTGGTGTGGGGCTGTTGATTCATAGCGCACGCTACCGCTCCCAGGATGGAGGGGTGCTGAATGGTGGAGCCGCCAATCTTTGGAAGCGTATGAGACGCTGGTTCTCAAGAAATTTGTAGGGGTTCGTTGAAATCAGCTTGATTTTGTGGGTGATTTACCACTAGAATCAACTTATGCGCAAAAAATGTCTTTTTTATGCGCTTGTATTCAAGAGAATAATTGCATATAATGCGCTCTCGTTAGCTATTGTAAAAACAATAATAAGCATATTTATGAGTTATCAAAGAACATTAAAGTCCAAGGTCCATTCAACAGGAATTGGCCTGCACTCGGGAAAGAAGGTCCATCTGACGCTTCGTCCTGCGCCGGTGAATACCGGTATTGTGTTCCGTAGAACAGATTTGAGTGGATCTCCGCAGGTTTCAGCCTGTCCATCGTGTGTCGGGGATACAAAACTCTCAACAACCCTGATGAAGGATGGGGCTACAATCTCTACAGTTGAACATCTGATGTCGGCCTTTGCCGGTCTCGGGATCGATAACGCATATGTTGACCTTGATGCATCAGAGATTCCAATTATGGATGGGAGTGCCAGTACCTTTGTGTTTATGTTGAAGAGTGCCGGGCTGGAGGAGCAGGGTACTGCCAAACGTTATCTCAGGATCAAAAAGAGTATAGAGGTTCGTGATGGGGACAAATGGGCCCGTCTGGATCCTTACAATGGTTTTAGTCTATCCTTTGGGATTGATTTTAAACATCCGGTATTCAGTGAAGAGTTACAGAATCACGAGGTTGAGTTCTCCTCTCTGCGTTACGAGAAAGATATAAGCCGTGCCCGCACCTTTGGATTTATCAAGGATGTAGAGTCGTTGCGGATGCAGGGGTTGGCACTTGGAGCTAGCCTGGAGAATGCTGTTGGGCTGGATGAGTTCCGTGTTCTTAATGAGGACGGGCTCCGTTTCAAGGACGAGTTTGTTCGCCACAAAATTCTTGATGCGGTAGGTGATCTCTATCTATTGGGAAGTCCGGTGCTTGGCGCCTATCACGGGTACAAGTCTGGACATGATCTTAACAATAAGCTCACCAGAAAAATTCTTGCAACCAAGGATGCGTGGGAATATGTAACCTTTGGAGAGAGTGGCTCAAAATCTCCAATATCCTTTGTGCCACTGACAGCATAAGGAAAGCTCAGATCTCCCGCACAAGTTATCCTGTGGGGGAATGGTGTACACCCCTCCTCCATTTTCAAAAATATATCTGTTGCAACGTATAAATCCTTGCGAAAGTAATCGCAACCTCACACGGGCAGTAGTCTGCGGCCTGGATGGCCACAGTCGAGCGACACAGGGATGTGCTTGAGCGTACTGCATGGGTGAGGTTGCGATTACTTTCGCACGAATTCATACCACCTGTTTTGTGGCGGTTTTTGTTGGCGTTCAACTGCGCATCATTTATGATTCCCCTTTCGTAATCAATACAGTACAACTACAGAGTCAGTATGGGGCTGAAGGTTGTCCAGATATCGGCTGAGAGGCCGGGATATAACACCTAATCATGATTAAAAAAGTATTCAAAAAGGTCTTTGGCAGTCGCAATGAACGCACTATTCGCAAGATGCGAAAGACGGTTGAGCAGATCAATGCACTGGAGGATGAGTTTCATCTCCTGAGCGATGATGAGCTACAGGGTAAAACCGGTGAGTTCCGTTCTCGAGTTGAGAGCGGCTCTTCCCTTGATGATTTGTTGCCAGAGGCCTTTGCAGTGGTTCGCGAGGCCTCGCAACGAGTTTTCCAGATGCGGCACTACGATGAACAGCTAATAGGTGGCATGGTGCTTCATCAGGGGAAAATTGCCGAGATGCGTACTGGTGAGGGTAAGACCCTTATGGCAACGCTGGCGGTATATCTAAACGCACTCTCGGGAGAGGGTGTTCATGTTGTTACTGTAAATGATTACCTGGCAAGTCGTGATGCCGCCTGGATGGGCCAGCTCTACAATTTTCTGGGGATGAGTGTTGGTGTGGTTATCCCTGCACTGGAGCACGAACAGCGCAAGGTGGCATATGCAGCTGATATTACCTATGGAACCAATAATGAGTTTGGGTTCGATTATCTGCGTGACAATATGTCATTCTCCGCCTCCGAGCGGGTTCAGGTGGGGCGTAATTTTGCAGTTGTTGATGAGGTTGACTCAATCCTGATCGATGAGGCTCGTACCCCGTTGATTATCTCTGGCCCTACAGATGATAACTCAGAGCTCTATAAATCTATGAATAGTCTGCCTGCCAAGTTGACCAGGCAGCATGAGGAGGTTGCTGAAGAGGGTGGTGAGACTGGGGACTACACAGTTGATGAGAAACAGCGCCAGGTTCTGTTAACAGAGACCGGACATGAACATGTAGAGGAGCTGTTGGTAGAGGCTGGAGTTCTTGGGGAGGGCGAGAGTCTCTATGATCCACAGAATATCACCCTGGTGCACCACCTCTATGCAGCTCTGCGTGCCCATGTTCTGTTTGCAAAAAATGACCACTATATAGTAAAGGATGGTCAGGTCGTTATTGTGGATGAGTTTACCGGTCGTACCATGCAGGGACGGCGCTGGGGAGACGGGTTACACCAGGCTGTAGAGGCCAAGGAGGGGCTGGAGATTCAGAATGAGAATCAGACCATGGCCTCCATCACCTTCCAGAACTACTTCAGGATGTATGGAAAGCTCTCCGGCATGACCGGAACGGCAGATACCGAGGCCTACGAATTCCAGCAGATTTATGGTCTTGAGGTGGTAGTGATACCAACCCATCGCCCCATGATTCGTGATGATCGTGCAGATCTTGTCTATCTGACTGCCGAGGAGAAATTCAATGCAATCATTGAGGATATCCGTGAATGTATGGCAAAAGAGCAGCCGGTACTGGTTGGTACCGCCTCGATCGAGAATTCGGAACTGATCTCGGGTTTATTGGAAAAAAAGGGGATCACTCATGAGGTGCTGAATGCAAAGCAGCATGAGCGAGAGGCACATATTGTCGAGAATGCCGGCATGCCTGGGGCGGTCACTATTGCTACCAACATGGCAGGCCGTGGAACCGATATTGTTCTCGGAGGAAATCTTGAGGCAGAACTGAAGGCGTTGGGAGAGTCATCAGATTCAGAGATAGAGAAAGTTCGCGCAAGCTGGCAGCAGCGTCATCAACAGGTCCTGGATGCTGGAGGGTTACATATTATTGGAACAGAGCGTCATGAATCACGGCGTATTGATAACCAGCTTAGAGGACGCTCGGGGCGACAAGGAGATGCTGGTGCCAGCCGTTTCTACCTCTCCCTGGAGGACTCGTTGATGAGGATTTTTGCCTCGGAGCGTCTTGCGGGAATGATGCAGAAGCTGGGGATGGAAAAGGGCGAGGCAATTGAGCATCCATGGGTCAACAAGGCAATCGAGAATGCACAGCGCAAGGTTGAGGGACACAATTTCGATATTCGTAAACAGCTACTGGAATACGATGATGTGGCCAATGATCAGCGTCAGGTAATTTACGAGCAACGTAATGAGCTGATGGATGTAGAGGATATATCCGAGACTATCGTTGCCATTCGCGAGGATGTAGTTAATCAGATTATGGACCATTTTGTGCCTCCGCAGAGTATGGAAGAGCAGTGGAATATTCCTGGTCTTGAAGAGGCAATAAAGCAGGAGTTCAACCTTGAGTTCAATATTGCGCAGTGGCTGGAGGATGATGATAATCTGCATGAAGAGACTCTGCGTGAGCGAGTAATCAAGGAGATGGAGCAGACCTACGCAGAAAAAGAGCAGTTGGCCGGTTCAGAGACAGTGCGTCACTTTGAGAAGGCGGTAATGTTGCAGATTCTGGATCAGCAGTGGAAGGAGCATCTGCAGGCGATGGACCATCTGCGTCAGGGGATTCATCTGCGGGGTTATGCTCAAAAAAATCCTAAACAGGAGTATAAGCGGGAGTCATTTGAGATGTTCTCCACAATGTTGGATCGAATCAAACAGGATACCCTGGGGATTGTGACCAAGGTTGAGGTCCGTACAGAAGAGGATGTGGAGGCCGTAGAGTCACAGCGACGTCAGATTGAGGGGATGGAGTTTCAGCACGCCTCGGCTGGTACTCTCTCGGCCTCGGAAGAGGTGGCAGAGATGGAGGCAGAAGCAGAGAGCGAAGATAAGCCATTCGTGCGCAGTGAGCGTAAGGTGGGGAGGAACGAACCATGTCCATGCGGTTCCGGCAAGAAATACAAACAGTGTTGTGGCAAGTTGGGCTGAGTCAGGAAATCTTTAAACAGTGACAGCAGGAAAAGTAATATTTCCAGAGATGCACCCAGTGGCAGGCTTTGCCTTGGGTACAACAGAAGCAGGCATCAGGGTAGATGGAAGGCGTGATCTGGTGGTGATGGAGTGTGCTGAAGAGTCAGCTATCGCCGCCACATTTACCCAAAATGCATTTTGTGCGGCGCCGGTAATACTCTGCAGGAAGCACCTCAAGAAAGGGAGTCCCCGTTATCTGGTAACAAATACCGGAAATGCCAATGCCGGAACAGGGGCACAGGGTAGAGCCGATGCAGAGGCGGTTTGTGATGCAATGGCAGAACTCGTATCACTGAAGCGAGAGGATATTCTTCCATTCTCTACAGGAGTTATAGGGGAGCCACTACCGGTCTCTGCCATTGTTCGTGGGCTGCCCGATGCAGTCGCCTCTCTCTCTGAGTCGGGATGGGATGATGCAGCATATGGCATCATGACAACAGATACCGTTGCCAAAGGGGCAAGCCGTCAACTGGAGATTGATGGAAATCTGGTAACAATTACCGGGATTGCCAAGGGGTCAGGAATGATCCATCCGGATATGGCAACCATGCTGGCATACATTGCAACTGATGCAGCGGTGTCGCATGAGCTTCTGCAAAGCATGGTAGAGCATACTACTAAACGCTCATTTAATCGGATTACCGTTGATGGTGATACCTCGACCAATGACTCCTTTGTGGTTGTGGCAACAGGGAAAAGTACTTTACCAGAGCTGAGTCAGGGGGATAGTGAGCAGGCTCAGCAACTACTTCAGGCACTGGAAGCAGTGGCCGTGGAGTTGGCGCAGAAGATGGTGCGTGATGGCGAGGGGGCCAGCAAGTTTGTAACGGTAAAGGTGGGTGGAGCAAAGCACTCTATGGAGGCTCTTGATGTTGCATTTACCGTTGCCCACTCTCCTTTGGTAAAGACGGCACTATTTGCCTCTGACCCAAACTGGGGGAGAATTCTTGCTGCCGTTGGACGTGCAGGTATAGACAATCTGGAAATTGAGGCAGTCTCCTTGTGGCTGGATGATGTATGTATTGTTGAACATGGTGGCAGAGCTGCAGGATACAGGGAAGAGCATGGTCAAGAGGTCATGGATCGTGCAGAGATCACCATTCATGTTGATCTTGGACGCGGCATTGCAGAAGAGACTGTCTGGACAACAGATCTTTCTCATGACTACGTTACAATCAATGCAGAGTATCGTACCTGATATGCAGCACTGGACTCTACCAGATCGTTATTTGATCACTGGGAAATCGGACAACCGTACCCACTTCATGGAGAAACTTGAATCTGCTCTACAGAGTGGCATCAGGTTGATACAGTTCAGGGCACCAGATCTTGAGATGGATGATTATCTTGAGATGGCATCCAGAGTGGTGAAGCACTCTCACGCACACGGCACAAAAGTCCTGCTTAATGGGGATCCGGCATGGGTGGAGATGACTGGTGCCGATGGAATACATCTTAACGGTCACCGTCTCAAAGAGCTCTCAACAAGACCACTTGCCGATGATCTTTTAATCTCTGCCTCATGTCACAATGAAGAGGAGTTACAGCAGGCAGCTGTGGTTGGAGTCGATTTTGCAGTGCTCTCTGCGGTGTTGCCAACCCAGACCCACCCCGGTCGGGAACCACTTGGGTGGGAGAGGTTTGCACAACTGGTAAAAATGGCATCTTTCCCTGTTTATGCGCTTGGTGGTGTAGGTCAGAGTCATATCAGACTCTCTGTGCAGATGGGAGGACAAGGGGTGGCTGCAATTACAGCATTTTGGGGCTGATCAGAGGATACAGGTAGTTAAGAGGAAGGAGACATCCTCTGTTGCCTGCGCAGGTCTCTCGTTCAGATTTGGAATCATCATTCGTGCAGAGAAACGGTGTCTTCCACCACTAATTTCGACATAGTATGGAGAATCTACTGGTAGAGTGATACGAATCAGTTGATACGGAGTATCCTTGTCCAGGCTGTGTTGATAAAACCCATTTGTAGCAATCACAGTTGATGGAGTGGCACTTCTGCGGATCATATCCAGCACCAAGCTGACAGCATCACGAATAGTATCAAAACATGAGATCCACTCGGTCAGTGAGGCAACCCTCTGCTCTACAGGGAGATTTAGCCAGAAGTGATAATGTGGAAAATCAATGTCGGAGAGCCCGCCCGGGGTTCCCAGACGTTGTCTAAACCCTTTCAGAAACTCAGAGTTACGCACCTCCTGTCCAGGCTTTCCTCGCTCTGCGTCCAGCTCCTGACCCAACTGTTTGAGTTTGTTCAGGAAGTCATCAAGTTGTTGGTGGTTTACCCCGGAACGCTCTTTGAGTGCGGCAAGAGTCATATAGTTGCGCTCTAGCTCTTTCATTAGATCCTTTTTCAGCTCCGAGCGATCAGTTAGTGTCAGAATCTCTTCAAGTCGCTCCAGAGTTGCATGGCTACCTGCTGGTGACGGCTCGTTTAAAGTATCCTGGATGTTTACAAATAGAGATTCCAGACGCAACAACGTACGGATGCGCTCGTTTAGTGGTTGCTCATAGATGATGGTGTCTGACAAAGGGTTAGACCTGTAGTGGTTGACTGTTACTCAAGATGCCTATTTTCGGCGAGATTCTACTGTTCTGCAAGTTCCAAAATTCCCGGATAGAAACATGAATACTGCACAACATCTTGACCCATATAGCAATATTTGCTTCCTTGGGTGTATCAATAAGTACACCGCGCGGAATCAAATTTGCTCTATGGGTCAATCTGTTGCACATTATCCTACGTTTCTATCCGGGGATTTGGGAAGTTGAAGATAACTCTCGTGAAGCCGCTCTACCTGTTCCGGAACCGAGGCGGCGTCAATGTTTGATATTACATCATCAGCGCGATTCAGACGCTCCTCTCGCGAGGCCTGTGCAGCAATAATCTTCTCCACCTCCGGTTGAGTCATATGGTCGCGCGCCATCACCCGTCTAATCTGTTCTGATTCTGGTAGATCCACAACCAGAATTCGCCCTACGGGGTACTCTCTGTCACTCTCAAGCAACAGAGGCACCACAAGAATAATATAGGGGGCTGTAGTCTCTGCAATCTCTTTTTGCAACATGTCGAAAATCCTGGGGTGCAGAATCTCTTCAACAACTTCTCTCTGTGCAGGGTTGGAAAATATCTGTTGTCGCAACCTTGTCCGGTCAAGCTCCCCGTCATCTTTTACAATATCCTCTCCCAGTGCCTCGGTCAGATCTCTCAGTCCACTGCTTCCCGGCTCAACTACTCTGCGTGCAGCCACATCTGCATCCAGAATAGATGCACCAAGCTTCTTGAAAAGGTTGGCGACTGTACTTTTTCCGCTTCCTATCCCCCCAGTGAGCCCGATTATTGGTGTCATCTGGTCTACCGGCCCCATAACATTATATCCAGCAGAGTCGGCCAGAGGAGGGCAATCCATCCAGCAACCGCCAGAAATGGACCAAATGGAATTGCCGTGAGTAGCAGGGGATAAGAGCTCTCCTTTTTCAATAGAATCCATGGAACAGTTACCAGCAGTCCACACAGTGAAGCAACCAACAGGATTTGTGGCAGTAGTGTCCAGCCACACCACGCCCCAAGAGCGGCCAGTAATTTCAGATCTCCTCCTCCCATGCCTTCGCGCCCGGTAACCATCTTGTATAGATGGAATATGGACCACAACACAAGATACCCTGCCGCAGCCCCGAATAGCGCTCCGGACGGGGTGGTGAATAGCCCCCACTGGTTGATTATGAGTCCACTCCAGAGCAGAATATAAGTTAGCTGATCTGGCAGCAGTCGGTGCTCCAGATCAATAAAGAGCAGAGCCAGCAGAATCCATCCAAACCACATGCTGGCAACGGCACTGCTGGATGGGCCAAAGTGGAGGGTGGCAGTTATCGCAACTGTGATACCGAGCAGCTCAAGCGTCAGGTATCTCCAGCCAATGGGGTGGTTGCAATGGTTGCAGTGGCCACGGTTGAGCAGAAACCCGATAACCGGAATATTGTCTACAAGACGAAGTTGATGGTTGCAGAGGGGGCAGTGTGAGCGCGGAGCTGAAAGTGAGATTTCGCTGGCACCACTCGCCTCTTTACCCTCTAGCTCAAGAAATTCCCGGCACTCTCTTTTCCACTGCTGCCTCATGATCAGAGGAAGTCGATGTACCACCATTGATAGAAAACTCCCTGCAATGGCCCCTGATATTATGGCCACAACCATGAATGACACTGGCTCCAGTAGTATGTTCATGCTAAAAATGGTGTCCAATCTGGAAAATAGGTTGATAGAGTGCGATTGCCAGGACACCAACCATACCACCAATTAGCAGAATCAACAGCGGCTCAAGGATAGTTGTTAGCTGTTCAACTCTGTGTTCAACCTCATCCTCATAATAGAGCGCAAGCCGGTTCAACATCTGTGACAGCTCTCCACTATCCTCTCCAGCCCGAATCATCTGGATGGCGACAGGAGGAAACAGCCCCTGTTCAGCAAGAGCATTAGAGAGGGTTACCCCCTGCAGTACCAGGCTGTGGGCGTTCTGGATTGCTCTGCGCAGAGGAAGATTGTGGGTCATTCTTGTCGATGTATCGAGGCCGATATGGGTGGGGATCGCAGCCTCCTGCAGGGTTGCCAACGTTCGGCTCAATCGGGCCACCATAACCTCTCTTATAGTGGTTCCAAGTAGTGGAATGGAGAGCAGTAATTGATCCATTTTAAATTTGAAACGGGGAACCCTGCTGTAGAGCATGGTGATGAAGGTAACCAGTAAAAGCAGGGCCACTATAATCTCACCAAGGTTGTGATCCAGAAAATGGGCAGCATCAAGAATGTGCCTGGTGAGAGGGGGCAGGGCACCACCAAGGTTATTGAATAGAATCTCAAACTGGGGAACTATCTGCAACAGAAGAAAAAGTGAGATTGCCAAAGTAAAGATAAATACGCCAAGAGGATATGAGAGAGCCTTCCATAACTGCCGTCTCAGAGCTCTTGTTCGCTCTCTATACTCTGCTGCTCTGGCAAGCAGTGTGGAGAGTTGGCCAGTAGCCTCACCAGACGTTATGAGATGAATAAGGAAGGGATCAAAATGTTCCGGGCGTTGTGCAAGGATCCTGGAGAATGGAGACCCCTGTTGTAGCTCTAGCAGAATATCCTCACTCAAGGTTCGTAGTGGGCCATCAGCAAGGCCTTGAATAATCCCCTCCAGTGAGCGTGCCAGAGTTAGTCCTGAAGATAGAAGAGTGGACAACTGGCGAATCAGCAAGGTGATCTGGGTTGATGAGAGGGAAGGTTGTAGATTTGGGAGCGGCAATAGCAGTTTATGGGTGATACCCATGGCACCAAGTTTCTCTATTGCGTGGGAACGACTGCCTGCCCTCAGCTGCCCTCGAACAGCCCCACCGGATTCCCTGACCCCTCTCCAGTAATAGCGTGCCATCAGTGCAGTATACTATGCAGATGGAAGATCAAGAAAAAAACAGAGCAGTTATAAGTTCTGGCACAGAGGTTGCGCTAGCCTATACCCTCTCAATGGCAGATGGCACGGAGGTTGATAGTGCATCCAGGGAGGATCCATTTATTTTTGTGACAGGAGATGGTTCACTGATTACAGGGCTGGAGCACCTTCTGTTGGGGCTGGTGGCTGGGGCCAGAGAGAGCTTCCTGGTTGGTGCAGAGGATGCTTTTGGGGCTCCGGATCATGAACTGCTTCATACTATCTCCAGAACGGAATTCGATAGCTCCCTGGAGCTTGCCCCGGGAATGGTCTTCTCCTTTGAGTCTCCATCAGGTGAGCAGCTTCCTGCAACTGTGGTTAAAGAGAGTAGTGACGGTGTTCTGGTTGATTTCAATCACCCTCTGGCAGGCAGAGATCTACGATTTGAGATTGAGGTTATATCCATCAGAGAGCGCAGTGGAGAGATTGATGAGAATTGAGCTGGCTCGACCACGTGGATTTTGTGCAGGGGTAGAGCGCGCAATTGCCATTGTGGAGCAGGCATTACAACGTTTTGGTGCCCCCATATATGTACGCCATGAGGTGGTACATAACCGTTATGTGGTAGATCAGCTCCACTCCAAAGGGGCGGTCTTTATCCAGGAGATTAGTGAGGTCCCCACTGGCGGACGTCTGATTTTTAGTGCACACGGAGTATCCACTGCTGTAGAGAGAGAGGCAGAAGAGCGCGGGCTAAAGGTCTTTGACGCAACCTGTCCCCTGGTTACCAAAGTTCATCTACAGATTACTCGTAATGCCAGGGAGAGGAGAGAGGTTGTGTTGATCGGCCATGCCGGCCACCCGGAGGTGGAGGGTACTATGGGACGATACCCGGAAAACAGGCAGGACAAGATTCATCTTGTAGACAGTGTCAGGACGGTAGGAAAATTGCATATCGATAACCCGGATACTCTCTCCTATGCGACTCAGACCACCCTCTCGATGGACGATGCAGCAGAGATAATTGATGCTCTGAGAGCGCGCTTCCCGTTACTGCAGGGTCCCAAGAGTGACGATATCTGCTATGCAACCCAGAACCGTCAAAATGCAATCAAGGAGCTCTCATCCAGATGTGAGGTTGTGCTGGTTGTGGGATCCGCCAACAGCTCCAACTCCAACCGTCTGCGAGAGATTGCAGAATCATCAGGTACAACCTCATATCTGATTGATCGAGCAGACGAGATTCAGTCAGAGTGGTTTGATCACGTTGACTGTGTCGGTGTCTCCGCGGGGGCATCTGCTCCCGAGGTTCTGGTAGAAGGTGTAATTGAGCGCCTGAAGCAGCTGGGAGCAGAGTGGGGTGGGGAGTCAAATATGGAAGATGAGGATGTATTCTTTCCGCTTCCGGCTGAGTTAAGATAATTACGGTTGGTTAAAACCTGATGGTTATTCTGACCATGCAGATCGCTCAGGCAGATCCATCTGTCGCTCGATTGTGGACCCTCTTGGTCGCAACCGGCTGGATGGACAGAGCGATCATCGCGCCCCCTGGTGAGAAATGCGGGTTAATGCCAGCAATCAATCGCACTACCAGACCCGGTAATCCCGCGTTCACCCTTCTCGTTGAGAGTAAGATTGCCGCAAACCGCATCACCAGCCTGGATTCCGGTTGCTGTTGCCAGTAGTTGGTAACTCTCTCCTGTAGTGGTTACTGATAATAGGTAATATTCGTTGTCTGACGTACTCTTGTAGATGGAGGTGGTTGCCCCACTGTAGCTGCCATTCTCCAGAAAATACCGTTCCATCCGCTGGGAGAAGATGGTCAATGCGGTAGTGCCGTCACTGCGTCTGCCCTGAACCATCTGCTCCTCGTAACTAGGCAGAGAGACAGCCATAAGTATGGCGATAATTGCCAATGCAATCACCATCTCGATAAGAGTGAATCCTCCCCTATCCGCAGCTACTGATGTTGTTCCCACTACTATCCTCCGGAATGCCGTCACCATCACCATCGTCTGCAATGCGAATACGCCCGGTACTGTTGATGTAGATGACCTGCGCCCCCTCCAGCTGGTTGTCGCTGCATATCACCAGCCGGCTGAAGCTGGTGGAATCTCCGGTCGGTTTATAGGTGACTCTGTTTTTGAAGTTTCCTATGCCACGCAGGGTAATACCAACAGGTAGAGTGCCATGAGTTCGCAATACAATATCAACAGCATCAACTTTGCCATCTCCATCAGAATTCTCAAACATGATCCACCCCGACTCCCACTGGTCTGAGCTGTTACAGTCGTCACCACTGCTACTCTTGCAGAGCGTCACCTTGCGGTTGCGTTTGATCGCCTCATTACGAGTTAGTTGCAGCTCTCGACTAAACTCTGTGGCAACAGAATAGGCCCGGTTTTGTTGCAGAATGGTTGATAGGTCAGGTGTCAGTTGGCTAAGGACAATTGCCAAAAGTGCCAGTGTGATCAGCAGTTCCGGCAAGGTAAAACCTCGCATCAGATCCAGCCAAGTTCAGCCAGCGACGTGGTTGATTCACCATCCCCTACAATGACATGGTCAAGCAGACGGACATCAATCAGCCCAAGTGCATCCCGTAATCTCTCGGTAATATCACGGTCAGCCCGGCTTGGCTCGGCAGCTCCGGATGGGTGGTTATGGGCACAAATCAGAGCTGCTGCATTGTGGTTCATGGCACTGCGCACGACCTCTCTTGGGTGCACAGAGGCACCATCAATAGTGCCGGTAAAGAGGATCTCGAAGGTGATGATCTGATGTCTGTTATCCAGAAACAGCACTCCAAATGCCTCATGAGGATAGCCTCGCAGGCGACTGCTGAGATAGCGTCTGGTCAATTGTGGGTTTGTTATCACATCCTCTTTGACTAGTTGTGCCTTCAGGTGTCGGGATGATATCTCCATAGTGGCCTGGAGCTGAACATACTTTGCATCACCCAAACCCTTGGCGGCACAGAACTGATCCCGGTTGGCCTCCAGCAGTTGTCGAAGCCCTCCGAAGTGGTCGAGTAGATCACGGGCAAGATCAACCGCTGATTTGCCCTTTACCCCTGTGCGTAGAAAAATAGCCAAAAGCTCAGCATCGGAGAGAGACTCTGCGCCCCGCTCCAGCAGTTTTTCTCTTGGTCGTTCACCTTCAGGCCAATCCTTGATTGTCATGTATTCAGTACCAGGTTGTATCTGTCGAGATTGCCTCTGAGATCCGTCATATCGAGACAGAAAGTATGAGTGTATACGGATAAATGGCTATTTTCTAACAAAGATATGGCGAATTTCAGAGGTGAGTTGAATAGATACATTGCCATTAGCGTATAATTTTCTATCATGAAAAACAGACCAACTCTTCTGAACCTGCAAAACCGCAGAATCCTCTTGGGGGTGACCGGTGGTATTGCCGCATATAAAAGTGCGGAGCTGGTTCGTATCCTTGTGAAATCAGGTGCAGAGGTAAGGGTTGTAATGACCAGGGCTGCAGAGAAGTTTGTTGGGGCGCTTACCTTTCAGGCGCTCTCAGGGAATCCGGTACACAGAGATCTGTTGGACCCCGGTGCAGAGGCCGGGATGGGGCACATAGAGCTGGCCCGTTGGGCTGACCTTGTCACGATCGCCCCGGCAACTGCAGATTTTATTGCCCGTCATGCAACAGGAAGGGCTGATGACCTGATGACTGCCATCTCTCTTGCGACCAAATCCCCACAGCTGATTGCGCCGTCAATGAATGAACAGATGTGGCTTGATCCTGCTACGCAACAGAATATCAAGGTTCTTAGTGCTCATGGTGTGAAGATTGTTGGACCAGATAGTGGGGAGCAGGCCTGTGGTGATGTGGGTCCAGGACGAATGGTAGAGCCAGAGATATTGGCCAATACTATTGCGGAACAGTTCGAGACAGGCATTCTACAGGGAGAGCGGGTGCTGATAACTGCAGGGCCAACCAGAGAGCCGCTGGATCCTGTCCGTTTTCTCACCAATCGCAGCTCTGGAAAGATGGGGTTTGCCATTGCCCGGGCGGCGGTAGATGCGGGTGCTGCAGTAACCATGGTGGCGGGACCGGTTTCGCTGGAGACTCCACGCAGTGTCCGCAGGGTTGATGTGGAGAGTGCCGAAGAGATGGCTCAGGCTGTTGCCCGGGAGGTTGAGGGGGCAACAATATTTATTGCAACGGCCGCTGTTGCTGACTATAGGCCTGTAGATATGGCAACAGAGAAGATCAAAAAGAGTGCAGACGAGATAGAGCTAAGATTGATAAAAAATCGTGATATTCTCGCCGAGGTTGCATCACGAGAAGAGCCCCCATTTACCGTCGGGTTTGCGGCAGAGACAGAAAACCTGACCACAAATGGCGAGCAGAAACGCATATCCAAGGGGGTTGATATGGTTGCAGCAAATCTGGTTGGTAACAGGGATACGGGGTTTGATACTGATGAAAATGCACTCACCCTGTTGTGGGAAGGCGGGAGGGCCGAGCTGGAGCGCACCAACAAGAGCCAGCTGGCGAGGCAACTGCTCCAGCTGATTGCGGATGTGGGTAATACAAGATAACAAACAGTCACGGAAGATAAGATGAAAAAAGTTGAGTTGAAGATTTTGGACAGCCGTATTGGTGGAGAATATCCTCTGCCGCACTACGCTACAGATGGTTCGGCAGGAATGGATCTGCGGGCCTGTATTGATGCACCGCTTGAGCTGAAGCCTGGGCAGACCGAGCTGATCCCAAGCGGTATCGCAATCCATATGGATGATCGAGAGATGGCTGCTACTCTGTTGCCTCGTTCAGGTCTGGGCCACAAACATGGGGTGGTGCTCGGTAATCTGGTGGGGCTGATTGACTCGGACTATCAGGGTCAGGTATTTGTCTCCTGCTGGAATCGTGGTGATACCACCTTCACCATTGAGCCGGGCGAGCGTATTGCCCAGATGGTATTTGTGCCGGTAATCCAGGCAGAGTTTGAGGTGGTTGAAGAATTTGACACCTCAGAGCGTGGTGCCGGTGGTTTTGGCCATACCGGCAAGAGCTGACAGAATGGTTAATATTCCGGAGTCAATTTTTCGTGCCTATGACATCAGAGGGATTGTTGATGAGACCCTGACTGAAGATGTGGTTGAGAAGATCGGCCAGGCAGTAGGGAGTGAGAGCCAGCTCCGTGGAGCAAAAACCATTGTGGTGGGCCGTGATGGGCGCCTCTCTGGCCCGTCTCTGCAGTCTGCACTAATGCGAGGACTACAACACTCAGGGATGGAGGTGATCGATATAGGTCAGGCTCCAACACCGATGATCTACTTTGGTGCAGTTCACCTCAGGGCATCATCCTGCGTGGCAGTTACCGGAAGCCACAATCCGCCCGACTACAATGGACTAAAGATCGTTGCAGCTGGTGAGACCCTCTCTGCCGATGCCATTCAGAATATACGTCACCGTATTGTTGATGGTGATCTGCTGACTGGTAGCGGTTCTCTGCACCAGATGGATATCCAGAGTGACTACATCCAGCGTGTAATTAGTGACATCAAGATTGGCCGCCCACTTAAACTGGTTGTTGACTGTGGCAATGGAGTTGCCGGTGGGGTTGCACCAAAATTGCTTCGTGAGCTTGGCTGTGAGGTGACAGAACTCTACTGTGAGGTAGATGGCACCTTCCCCAACCACCATCCTGACCCCAGCAAGCCGGAAAATGTTGCCGAACTGAGAGAGCAGGTTCTGCAGAGCGGTGCGGATCTCGGTCTTGCCTTTGATGGGGATGGCGACAGGTTGGGGGTAATCGACTCTGCAGGAAATCTGATCTTCCCGGATCGCCAAATGATGCTCTACGCCCAGGATATTCTGGCGCGGAATCCTGGTGGTGAGGTGATCTATGATGTGAAGTGTACCCGCAATCTGCCAGAGATCATCAGTCAGGCTGGTGGTGTTCCTACCATGTGGAAGACTGGACACTCTTTTATCAAGAAAAAACTAAAAGAGAGTGGCGCGCTTCTTGCTGGCGAGATGAGTGGACATATCTTTTTCAAGGAGCGTTGGTATGGCTTTGATGATGCCCTCTACACCGCAGCAAGACTGCTTGAGATAGTGTCGGCAACAGAGCGCTCAACAGAGGATATATTTGGAGATCTGCCGGATACGGTAAATACCCCGGAGCTTAATATTCAGTTTGCCGAGGGTGAACACTATGCGTTTATGGAGCAGCTGAAACAGCAGGCAACATTTGATGGCGCAGAGGTAAACAGTATTGATGGGGTGCGTGCAGATTATCCAAATGGCTGGGGTCTGGTGCGGCCATCAAATACAACCCCGGTTCTGGTGCTCCGCTTTGAGGCAGATAGTGAGGATGATATCAGACAGGTGCAGGATGCATTCCGCAAGGAGCTGCTGAAAGTACAGCCAGACCTTGAGCTCCCATTTTAGCCAGCATTTCTCACCAGGGGGCATGATGGTCGTGCAGGGATTTGGATTCACAAGGATTCATGCCTCTGTTCTCGCTTTACCAATTCGGTGATATACTGAAACACAATCCTTCCCCCACAGGATAACTTGTGAGGGAGATCCGGTTGGGTCATGAGGTGACCTGATCAGAGCTTCCTTAACCAACAGTGGTAACATAAAACTGCTATGTCACTAGATCAACAGACCAGCCATGATTTTGCCCGGGTTCTATCCGAGGCGCTCCCCTATATACAGCGTTTTAGTGGAAAGACCGTGGTAATCAAATATGGCGGCAATGCGATGACAGAGCAGCACCTCAAAGAGGGCTTTGCTCGTGATGTGGTGCTGCTCAAGCTTGTAGGCATCAACCCCGTGGTTGTGCACGGCGGAGGACCACAGATAGGTCGTCTGTTGGAGCAGATTGGCAAAGAGAGCAAATTCATCGAGGGGATGCGGGTTACCGATCGTGAGACCATGGATGTGGTGGAGATGGTTCTCGGTGGTCTGGTAAACAAGGAGATTGTTAACCTTATCCATAGCCATGGCGGTAATGCTGTGGGTCTGACCGGAAAGGATGGTCAGTTGATCAAGGCAAAGAAGCTGGAGATGACCAGAGATAGTAGGGAGCCGGATCTGCCCGAGATTATTGACCTTGGCCATGTGGGAGAGGTCGCAGAAATCAACACCACAGTGGTCGAGATGCTCGATAGTGGCGAGTTCATTCCGGTAATTGCCCCTATTGGGGTGGGTGAGGATGGTGCCTCCTACAACATCAATGCCGACCTCGTTGCCGGCAAGGTGGCTGAGGCGCTGGGCGCCGAAAAATTGATACTGCTAACCAACACCAACGGACTGCTTGACCGGGACGGTGCTCTGCTGACAGGTCTTGACAGTAGCCAGGTTGAGTCACTGATTGCCAATGGCACTATCCATGGTGGCATGCTGCCAAAGATTCGCACTGCCCTGGAGGCAGTTGAGGCTGGGGTTACCAGCTCACATATAATTGATGGGCGGGTTGAGCATGCGGTAATGCTGGAGATATTCTCCGATCAGGGGATCGGCACCCTTATCCAGTAGGTTTCACCCTGCTACCCGCGTAGCCCCATCATGTTGTGGATAATTGGAGCCAGGATAATCTCCATCGCAAAGCCCATCTTCACCCCGGGGATCACAATAGTATTACGGCGGGACATAAATGAGTCCTGAAGCATATCCAGCAGGTAAGAGAAATCGATATTGTGCTTTGCAGGGTCCTTGAAGCGGATAACGATAAAGCTCTCATCCGGTGTCGGGATATCACGTGCAATAAACGGGTTTGAGGTATCTACAGTAGATACACGCTGAAAATTGATATCAGTCTCGGAGAACTGAGGGGTGATGTGGTTCACATAGTCAGGCATGCGGCGCAGGATGGTGTCTACAATCACCTCTTCAGAGTACCCACGCTCTGCATTGTCACGGTGGATCTTCTGAATCCACTCCAGGTTCACAATAGGGACCACACCGATACCGAGATCTACCTGGCTGGCAACATCCACATCATCACTCTTGACCAGACCATGCAGACCCTCATAGAAGAGAAGATCTGTACCTGCACCAACCTTCTCCCAGGGGGTGAATTGGCCAGGAGTAAGCTCCGTGCCAAGGCGACCGTTGTGCTCGGCAGCCTCCTCATCACTATGAAGATAGTAGCGGCGATCACACTCACCACTCTCGCCATAGGCCCTGAAATTGTCCGCAAGCAGATCAAAGTGGTTGGCGTCCGGTCCAAAGTGGCTGAATGATTTGTTGCCCTTCGTCTCCTCTTCAGCAACCTTCTCCTTCATTGCAGCGCGATCATAGCGGTGGTAGCTATCACCCTCAACCACCATAGCATTTAGATTCTCTCTGGTGAAAATGTGCTCAAAGGCACGTTTTACTGTGGTGGTACCGGCACCGGAGGAACCGGTGATCGCAACAACTGGATGTTTTGCTGACATATTTATCTACTCCTGGGTTTGGTCGGAGGAGGAGTAGCTACCGCACGCCTCCCTGCGTACAAAATGATTCTGCAATTCTACCGTCAGTTGGCCTCTCCGTCCATCCTCTGACCCCATTACAGCTGGCGGGCAAGTAGTGTTACCGGGTGGATAACCTCAATTGGGGTTCTCTCTATCTCCATACCCTCTGCCAGATGGAGGGCGCAGCCGTAGTTGG
>JACKQG010000820.1_pt1 | contig 43872 bp, 32 predicted proteins | sample 8237621 | NCBI WGS metagenome assembly JACKQG01 (sample SAMN15677084, study PRJNA649215) | marine metagenome | biome: marine; feature: Black Sea; material: saline water; isolation source: suspended particulate matter (SPM) from the Black Sea western gyre | collected 2013-06-09/2013-06-10 | depth... | reverse complement strand
GAGTGATATGAATTTGAGCCTGTCTGTAGATTCCAGCCAGGCTCAGACAGACCTGTTTTTTGATCAGTTACAGTGGCTTGCTGCAAGCGGGAAAATTCACCAGGCAATAGATTCTGCTTTGCAGTATCGACAGAACGTGTCAACAACAGAATTTCCCGAAAGACTGGAGAAACTTCTTCAGTTGGATCTGATTTTGCTTCGTTTGTATTATCAAGCTGGTTGGTTCGAGAGTGGAAGAGATTTGGCTTCTGAAGTCCTTGGGCGTATGCCTGGCGAGGTTGAACTAGTCATTTTATCGGCGTTATTTGAATCTGGTGGAGATGACCTGCTTGCGGCCAACAGAATACAATCTTCTTTCTCAGATGAATTGCTCCCTTCTCGTTTGTTGCAGGCGGCAGAATTTTGTTATCAGTACGGTTTGTACGATGTTGGTCTGATTCTGGTGCGTGAAAGCCAGAACGGCTGTCGGGAGTCAGTGCGAGCTGTTTTGCTGGAGGCTGATATCCTGCGTCACCATGGTGGGTTGGAAGAGGCACGACTCTTGTTGGATGAGCTGGTCAGTCGATATCCCAATGAAGAATTTTTCCATCGTCAACGACTCGAGCTTATGTTTCTGCAGGGAGAATACCCGGCGCTTATTGATGCCTTGAGTTCTGAACTATCGGCTGTCAAAAAGAGAGGTCAGGTTGATGAGGCCGCGCAGAACAGCCCTGAAGGGTTGTCATATTGGCGTCACCTCCTCTTGGCGCGCGCGCTTTGGGCTGATCGCCGTCATCGCGATGCCGTGTCTGTTTACGAGAGAATGCTGCAACCTTCGGTGGATCAACGTTTTGATGAGTACCTGCAACAGGCTGGAACTGAATTGCAACTTCCGCTCACCAGTCGGAGTCTTTTGCATAAGCTGACTTTTACTTATCCACCGGAGCCTGATCGATTGGAAGTGGTTATGTCTCCTTCCTTTGTTCTTGAAAGAGCGGGTGAACCTGAGGCCAGGATCAGCGTCGATCTTTATGTTGACTATCGCTGGCAGCAATTAGTGGTTCGAGAGCTTTCTGCCCGTAAGGCTATGACCGTGGGAGATGATTTTCTGGCCCTGCATGAATACGAGGCGCTGTCTTCTGATCAGACGACGCTTGAAAGCCTTTTTGATTTAGCTGGGATCTATAGCCGTTTGGGTATGCTTGGTCGGGAAGCCGCCATATACGAGCGAATAGGTCGAATTAATCCCAATTATCCAGGTCTGGCCGATGCTGTATCCCGAAATAATCTCAAACGACAAACCAGGTATTGGGCTGTTATTGATCATGAAAACCAAAAGGGACGAGATGATTATATCGATCAACAGCGTAATTCTTTTGGTTTGGGCGCCTGGTTGATGCAGGATCTGCATCAGGAGATGGAGTTGGTTGTAACGCGAAGTTTTTATGAGTCGGGGACAACTGATCAAAACCTGTGGTGCAACCGGTTTCGGGTAGATTATCTCAATCGTATGGGGGACAACCTGTCCCTTGGGCTTCAGGTTGGAGTTGAGAGCCAGGACAGTGAGCCTGGAGTGAGCCCACTTTTTGGGCTTGAGCTACGTGGACGTTTAGGTGATTGGGGTGAAGGGTATGCACGGTTTGAGCGGGATCTGGTGGATGATACGTTAGAGGCCCTGGAGCAGGAAATTGACCATCGTGATCTTGGAGCTGGGCTGATGGTTAATTTTTTACCACGTCTTCAGGTCGGAGGTGAGTATAGGCATCGACAGTTCAGCGACGCGAACCAGCAGAATCGATATTATGTCTGGGGGGCTTACGTACTGAACAGGGAGCCGTTGTTGTTGCAGTTGCGCTATGGGTATGAGTATCTGCATCACAGTGGAGAAAATCTCGGCCGTGATTACAGCTTTGAAGATGGTTTTCAACCAGGAGATCATCCATATTGGAGTCCAGGGGAATTCTGGCAACAGCTGGTAGGTGTCCATTTTAAACATCAGCTGGCGCAGGATATTTCCGGCCGTGGTGTGCCCAGTTATTACACCCTGGATTATTCGCTGGGGTATGAGTCTGGAGGCTATGATATTCATATACTCAATGCGAATATTTTCCTTGAAATCAGGCCTGATTTCTTATTAAATACCGCTGTTAATATTATGAATGGCAGTGAGTATCGACGGGAACAGGGTTCCCTGTCTTTGATCTATCGCTGGTAGTTGTAACAATGTGTCCTGCAGGCTGTTCGTTTGGTTGAAACAGTATGCAGGTTTTTTATTTTAAGGGTTTTTCTCATATTGTGTGGCTGGCTGATCCTGCATCATTGGGCCCCGGCTGCGTTTATTATACAACAGGAGTAAAAAATGGTAGAGCGTATCCCCATGTCAGTCCGGGGGCATCAAAATTTGCGCGATGAATTAACTCGTCTGGAACGAGTTGAGCGTATGGAGGTGGTAAAGGCCATAGAGGTCGCCCGTGAACACGGCGACTTGAAAGAAAATGCTGAATATCACGCTGCCAAGGATCGTCAGGGCCATATCGAAGGCCGGATCATGGAACTGAAGGATAAACTTGGACGAGCAGAAGTAATTGATTGTACAGAGGTTTCCTGTGTGCGTGCAGTCTTCGGGACGGTGGTGGATCTTCTTGATCTGGATACGGATGAGGAAGTAACGTATCAATTGTTGGGGCCTGAAGAGGCAAATGTCAAGCAGGGGTCGATATCTGTGCTCTCACCCATAGGTCAAAGCATTCTCAGCAAGGAAGAGGGAGATGAAGTCATGGTGAAGACGCCTGGTGGCAGCCGTGAGTTCGAGATTATATCCATTCGTCCTTCAGAGTTTGCTTGAGCTCGCAGATATTTTACCTTTTTTTGGTGGGAGCGAGCATTCCGAAGAGAAAAATGTCAACAACCTGGGTGATTGTTTCATCCACGGTATAGGTGTTTTTTAAAGAAAGGGTCCAGACTCGTGAAATTTCATCCAAGGCACCAAAAAAAGCACGTTTGGCAATACCCGGTTTGATATCTTCCCGAAAGATTCCCTGACTCTGACCCAGTTTGATAATGGTCGAGATGATGTTGATATATTCACTGAACTTGTTGTTGCGGTATTCTTTGATCAATTTGGTGCTCTGGCGCAATTCGATCTGAATGACTTCAGCTAGGTTTTTATTCTTTTTCATCATGGACAGGTGCATGGTGGCATAGATCTTCAGCATTTTCCGCGGTTCAGTTTCTTCCGCGAGAAGTTTGCTCACCTGCTCAACAAGGCCGCCAATCTCTTCTTCAAAGACTGAAATCAAAATATCGAATTTGTTATTGAAGTAAAGATAAATTGTCCCGTCTGCGACCTTGGCTTCCTTGGCAATATCGGATATTCTGGCATTAAAGAAGCCCTTTTTGGCAAAGACTTTAGTTGCCGCCTGGATGATCTTTGTATGCTTGTCGGTTGTTTTCATAGGGTAGGAGAGGGCACGTGCATGAATGATTCAAGTCCTATAGTTCAACAGTTCAACAGTTCAACAGTTTAATAGGGCAATATTCAGGTCCAATAGAGGAACAGAGAAGGAGAGGAGCAGAACTATAAAATGAATGAGTCCTCATTTATATTATATGTTCCAGACAAATTGTCAACGGTTAGCTTAGTCGGTGATTATAATAATAAACGATCTTGACCAGCACGTTTCTTGTCTGTGGCTGCAGTTTGCTTTTTGTTGAATAAACGCTTTGTATCAAGGAAGAAAAACAGGAGAGTATTCATGAAAATATTGGTCGTAGGTTCCGGGGGGCGTGAGCATGCTCTGGTTTGGAAGATCCATCAAAGCCCCCGGGTGGAAAAGATCTACTGTGCACCAGGAAATGCCGGGATTGCCCATCTGGCAGATTGCGTTGATATCTCAGCCACTGACATTCAGGGTTTGGTGGATTTTGCCATGGCAGAGAAGATTGATCTCACTGTTGTTGGTCCGGAATCTTCCCTGACTGAGGGCATTGTCGATCTTTTTGAGGAAAAAGGTCTGCGTATCTTCGGTCCCTCTCAAAAGGCGGCCATTCTTGAGGGGAGCAAGGTTTTTTCAAAGGAATTCATGAAGAAATACGGGATTCCCACTGCCGCCTTTGAAGTTTTTACCGATGCTGTCAAGGCGAAGGCGTATATCGACAGCTGTGGCGCACCTGTTGTGGTTAAGGCCGATGGTCTGGCTGCAGGCAAAGGCGTAATAGTCGCTGCCACAACTCAGGAGGCTCATGAGGCCGTTGATCTCATCATGGCAGATAAGGCCTTTGGTGAGGCGGGGAATACAATCGTTGTTGAGGCCTGTCTGAAGGGAGAAGAGGCATCGTTTATTGCTTTCACAGATGGGAAATCTGTTCTTTCACTCCCCACTTCCCAAGATCATAAGGCCATTTTTGATGGTGATTGTGGACCGAATACAGGTGGAATGGGAGCGTATTCACCGGCCCCGGTCGTAACGGAAAAAATAGCCGATTTTGCAGTGAATCAGGTGATGTTACCTGCAATAAAGGGATTGGCCGCCGAAGGGCGTCCCTACAAAGGCATGCTTTATGCCGGACTTATGATTGATGGAGAGGATATTAACGTCCTCGAGTTCAATTGCCGTTTTGGCGATCCGGAAGCTCAGCCTCTACTCATGCGCTTGAAGAGTGATCTGGTTGATATTTTTGAGGCGGCCATTGATGGTTGCCTTGATAAAGTGGACATGAAGATTGATCCCAGGCCAACAGTCTGTGTGGCCATGTCATCAGAAGGGTATCCTGGCCATTATAAAACCGGCAAGGTTATTAAGGGGCTTAGCAAGGCTGCCAAAATGGATGGGGTTGTTGTTTTCCATGCCGGGACTGCGATCAAGAAAAAACAGACCGTCACTGCCGGAGGAAGGGTTCTGGGTGTGACAGCAGTGGGTAAGACTTTGGAGAAGGCCATCGCCCAGGCGTACCAAGCTGTAGGTGAGATTAGTTGGGCCGGTGCTTATTCCAGAACAGATATTGGTGCAAAGGCTCTGAATCGTCCCAGAAAAGATACCAGAAAACCTCTGGTTGGTATTGTCATGGGCAGTGATTCGGACCTGCCGGTCATGCAGGCTGCAGCGGATTTTTTTAAGAAGATGGATGTCCCCTATGAGATGACAGTGGCCTCAGCTCATCGTACGCCGGAACGTGCGGCTCTGTTTGCATCCACAGCTCAGAAGCGGGGCCTGAAGGTGATTATTGCCGGGGCTGGCATGGCCGCACATCTAGCAGGAGTCCTGGCTGCACATACTAATATTCCAGTTATCGGAGTTCCACTTGATGCATCTGCGTTGAATGGTCTTGATGCGCTGTTGTCAACTGTCATGATGCCTCCCGGAGTTCCGGTTGCAACCATGGGCATTGGAAAGGCAGGCGCAAAGAATGCTGCCGTTTTTACCTGTCGTATGTTGGCAAACGATGACCGGGATATGGCGGAAAAGCTTGTTGATTATAAACGTGAAATGGCCAGTGAGGTCGAAAAAAAGGCCAAGACACTTGGGCTCTAATTGTTTGTTGGTCGCTCCTTCGGCGAAGGGACTTCGGCAGGCGGTGGATGTCGTCAGAAATGGTGGTGTGGTGGCATTTCCCACCGAGACCTACTACGGTCTTGCCGTTGATCCGCACAATGCACGGGCAGTTGATTCATTGTTTCAGGTGAAAGGCAGGGGGGATGAAAAGCCAATTCTTCTTCTGATTGTTGATCCTCGGGATCTCAGGTCTCTGGTGCAAGAGGTCCCGGAGCAATATGAGGCGTTGATGGCGAAGTTCTGGCCAGGTCCACTGACCTTGGTTTTCCCTGCAGCGGCAGGAATCCCCTCCCGTTTGCTTGGAGGAACCGGCACTGTCGGAGTTCGCATTTCACCGCACCTGGTTGCCCGTAACTTCTGTCATGCTTTTGGCGGCCCTTTAACGGCTACAAGCGCCAACCTCTCGGGCCAGACACCGGCGCGTACCGCTCAGGAGGTGGCGCAGCAATTCGGATCTCGCCTGGATCTAATTATTGACGGTGGTGAGACGAGTGGTGAGTCCGGATCAACTGTAATTGGATTAAAAGAGGGACACCTGCAGTTAATACGCCCTGGACGAGTTGAGTATTCTCTGATCAGGGAGTGTTTCAGGCCTGCTGGACGAGGACATGTTGACGATTGAGACAGGTGAGAGATGAGTGACCTGATCTGAGATCGGTGCTGATGGGTAAAATACAAAAAGGGGTCTGATGAATTACTTTGTCAGACCCCTTTTTATGTTAAAAAAGAACTATGTCGTCGTTAGCGGGTCAATTGACGGTATCTGATACGGTGTGGCTGGTCTGCGGCCGATCCCAGTCTGGCCTTTCGATCCTTCTCGTAATCTGAATAGTTTCCTTCAAACCAGACAACCTCTGAGTTGCCCTCGAAAGCCAGAATGTGAGTGGCAATCCGGTCAAGGAACCAGCGATCATGGCTGATGACCACGGCACAGCCGCCAAAGTTGATCAGTGCCTCTTCCAGGGCACGAAGAGTGTTGACATCAAGGTCATTTGTTGGCTCATCAAGGAGCAGGACATTGCATCCCTCTTTGAGTATCCGAGCAAGATGCACCCGGTTGCGTTGTCCACCAGAGAGCTGCCCTACCTTTTTTTGCTGGCCGGCGCCCGAGAAATTGAAGCGTCCTACGTACGCTCGTGAGTTCACTTCTTTGGTCCCCAGCCAGATGGACTCCTGGCCCTCAGAGATGGCCTGCCAGATACTGTCTTCGGGGTTCAGAACGTCACGGCTTTGATCAACATAGGCGAGCTTGACTGTTTCACCCAGGCGGATTGAACCGCTGTCTGGTTCTTCCTGACCAGTAATCATTTTAAACAGGGTTGATTTCCCGGCGCCGTTGGGGCCGATAACTCCGACAATACCGCCAGGTGGCAAGTTGAAATTCATATTATCTACCAGCAGACGATCCCCAAAACTTTTGCCGATATTTTCTGCATCAATGACCACCTTGCCCAGGCGTGGTCCCGGTGGAATGTAGATCTGCATATCCTCGACAGCTTTATCGTTCTCCTGATTCAAGAGCTGATCATAGGCGTTGATCCTGGCCTTTGATTTGCTCCGCCTTCCCTTGGCAGACATGCGAATCCATTCAAGTTCCCGCTGGAGGGTGCGGCGCCGATCACTTGACTGTTTCTCTTCCGTGGCCAGACGTTTCTCTTTCTGATCAAGCCATGATGAGTAATTACCCTTCCAGGGGATTCCCATTCCCCTGTCCAGTTCAAGGATCCAACCGGCCACATTATCAAGAAAATAGCGATCATGCGTCACAGCGATAATGGTTCCGGCGTAAGTTTGGAGATGGTGCTCAAGCCAGGCGACGCTTTCGGCATCAAGATGATTTGTGGGCTCATCCAGAAGCAGGACATCAGGCTTTTTGAGGAGAATACGACAGAGGGCGACACGACGCCGTTCACCACCAGACAGGTTCAGGCATGAGGTTTCGGGTGGAGGGCAGCGCAGTGCATCCATGGCCATTTCCAGGCGAGAGTCGAGATCCCAGGCTGAGAGCGCATCCAGTTTGTCCTGCACTGTGGCTTGACGGTCGATGAGATTTTGCATCTCATCATCGCTCATTGGTTCAGCAAATTGCTCGTTGATCTGGTTGAATTCAGCGATAAGATCAACTGTCCCCTGAACACCTTCTTCAACGATCTGCCGTACTGTTTTGTCAGGGTCAAGCTGTGGTTCCTGATCAAGATAATCGATGGTCAGACCAGGTGCATGTGAAGTTTTGCCGTTGAATTCGGTGTCAATCCCGGCAAGGATACGGAGCAGGGTGGATTTTCCGGAACCATTCAGCCCCAGGACTCCTATTTTTGCGCCGTAAAAATAGGAGAGAGATATATCCTTAAGAACTGGTGTGTTATCGTAGAATTTACTCACTCCAATCATGGAATAAATAATTTTTTTGTCATCTGTGCTCATGATATTCTGGACCTGTTGATTTTTGAAGAGTGGATTGACGCAGTGTTATCTGATCTAAGAGTTGTTGGACAGGGCGAGCCTTATTCGGCTGACCATACGCAACCAAGCAACTAAGCAATTATCAAAGCGATATCATCAATGTTTGATTGGTCAAGATACCTTGAAATCAAAAAAAAAGGAAGAACCACCTAAAAGGCAGTCCTTCCTTAGAACTGATCTCCTCTCTGGCCTGATGGTTCAAGAGGAGATGTTAATCGCCACAAAGGGCGAATTATTTAATCTTCCACTGTGCAGTCATTTCCTTCACAATTAACATTGGCGATCAGGAACGAAGCCTTGAAGCCATTTTTGTTCAGTTCCTGTGCGGCCATGTCGGCCCGGGCACCAGAGGTGCAGTGGACGTAGATTTTCTTGTCCTTGGGCAGTTCGCTCAGGCGGCTGCCCAACTCATCCAAGGGGATAGCGACAGCGTTCTTAAACTTACCGCCACTCACTTCGTCTTTGGTGCGGACGTCGAGGACGATCGCTCCGGCATCTTGTCCGCTGGCTGCTTTATTAAAGCTGGCCAGTGCGACTTCGCCCTTACCTAATTTACGGATCCATTTGATATCTGTGACTACAGGTCCTTTCTCAATGGCTCCACCAGACTTGGTCCAACCCTGGATGTTACCTTTGACCAGGGAAACTTTTTTGAAACCTTCATAACGCAAATCGCTAATTCCATCTTCAGCCTCTTCGGCATTGTCGCTGTACAGGACAATGGGGGCCTTCTTGGGAATGTCCTCAATGCGATCTTCAAGATCGTCGTATGCGATGGATACTGAACGTGGAATACGACCAGCGGCTGACTTTGCAGCACTGCGGAGGTCGATGAGGACAATGTTGCCAGTTGCTACAAACTTATTGGAGGCATAAACGGGATATTCATCTTTGACCCAATGGGGTTCGCCATCAAGATAGACACGAACGTTGGTGTAACCTGCTTTCTTCGCCAGACCGGCGGAGGATGTTGACATGCCTCACGTGGGGCCTCCGCAGAAAAAGACCACCAATTCATTCTTGTTCTCAGGTAAGATACCTGCACCCTTGGTCTCTTTCATCTTGGCAACAGTGATGTTTTTGGCGGTGGGCAGAGAGCCAGCGGCATAGCGACCACTTGGTCTGGAGTCGATCAGAGTGAATTTCTTGCCACTCTCAATCATTTCGGCCAGATCTTCGGTCTTGATTTCTGTTACACCTTCGGGGAGTTTCGCAAGTTTTGGTTTAATGACAGTGGCATAAGGCTTACCATTACGCATTTCATAATTGATGATTGAAGCATGCCCGACTGTGGCATGATCAACACCCTTGGTGTTATCATCAAAAGCAACCATAATGGTTTTGGCTTCGGCACCTTTTCCAACTTTGATGGAAATGGATTTGGCCTTGTTGGATTTTCCAACCACTGAACCTTTGTAGACATTTTTCTTTGCTACTTGTTCAACAGCTGGCTTTGCTGCTTTAGCGGCCTGCGTGTTTTCCTGGGTACATCCTGTGGCAAGAAAGGATGCCATCACCAGGAAGGGGATGATTTTAGTAAGTGTTCTCTTCATGCAACTCCTCCAAACATAAAAAAATGATTTGAATTGAGTCCGAAGGGTAGTAGACCTTCATCAGACCCAAATCGATATGGCTTCACGTTGAACGTGACGCGTTGCTACACTGTGGTACTTAGTTTATCGTAATGAATAATTACGTATTATTCATGTTATGTGAGGTAAAAAATAAAGTCAAATAAGTGAGTGCTTTTTTTAGCTTACTGCATGTTTTTTTTGGATTTTTAATAGAGATTACCATTTGATAATTAGTGAAGGAGGAGGACGTCATGGAGCAAATTGATTTTCGAATTTCAGGTTATGAAATAGATTTTGAATTAGCCAGGGGAATGACCCGATTGCTCGCTGAACGGGATAACGAGTTTGCCACATTAGTTGCTTGGTGCGATAGGGAAAAAGGGGTGCATTCTCCTCAATGTCTCAAGTGTGAAATTAAAGGAGAACCCGGCTGGGAAGTGTATGGCCGTAATCATGAAGGAAGGTTACGCATCAGTATTGATGATGATCGTTTCGTTTTTATCTATTCCTGAAAAAAAGGGGTGAAATGTAATTCCAGGCATAGTAGCTCGCTGTAACAAATTGTGGTTTGTTATTGCAGTTCTCCGTATATGATGAAATGAGGCATGAGCCTGATTCGTTCTTGCATGTGGCACAAAAAAGGGGCGTTACCGGAATCGGTAACGCCCCTTTTTTGTCAGTGGAGTCTCAGCTATAAATAGAGCTGAGACAGGATGGGACTACTCGTCTTCGTTCATCTTTTTGACCAGCATGGTACCAGCCAGACCAAGAAGGCCAATGTCACGGGCCTTGTTCATGGCTGGTTTGACCATAGTGGCCAGCATGGCACGACGTTTAGCACTTCCAAGGTCAGCAAGCGCAGGGGTTGAGCTGCTGAAGAGTAAACTCATGTCACGTTTGTTTCCGTAGTAACGGGAGTTTGGTCCAAGATGGCCGCCCGTGGGCTCGATGCCTTTGGCACCATTCTTTACATACTTGGAAACCTCTGAACTGGGATCGTCCAGATCGCCGAAGATACGTGCTCCGGCAATACATGTTTGAACACAGGCAGGCTCAAATCCTGCATCTACCCGAGGTTTGCAGTAGGTGCATTTGTCAGCCTTGCCCATTGAGTTATCATCGGCAAGATCCGGATTGACGAAGCGTGCGCCATAAGGACAGGCATCGGCACAGGCGCCGCAACCGAGACAGCGCTCTTTGTCTATCTGTACTGTACCGTCAAATGGATCTTTCCAGGTTGCGGAGACACTCATGGTCTTGGTGGCACCGGACTTGGCGTCGGTGAAGGTCATATCCACAGGATCAGCCGGGCATTCATCGACGCAGGGTGGCTTCTCACAGTGGTTACAAAGACCGGGGTAATAGGTTGAAGCAAGTCCCTCAGGGGTCATGCTCGGTCCGAGACGGTTGACCCAGTTACGGCTATTGACTACTGGAACCTCCCATTCGGCTTTGCAGGCAATGGTGCACGCATGACAGCCGACGCACCGTTCCAGATCGATAATCATTCCATATTGCATTGAACTATTCCTCCTCGTGAATCAGCTTAAGCCGGCATGTCCAGAACTTTACCGTTCTTGACCAGTTTGACGAAGTTATTGCGCATACCGCTACATCCGCTCTCAGGGTCAGCGGTCAGTATGGTGATAAGCTTCTGGTCATCGATACCCTGGTCCTTGCCCACAGAGAGGGCAGGATTGGTGCTGCCATAGCCGTGATACATATAGACGCAATCCTTGCGGATACCTGGGGTGACCTTGACTGTGGTTGTGGTGCCGGAGGCAACGCCTTCGCTGTTGACCACACTGACAGTATCTCCGTCCATCAGGCCCAATTTGCCAGCCACCTCATTGTTGACCCAGACAGGGTTGACGGGCATGGCGTTGTGGAGCCAGACATTGTTCTGACTACGGTTAAAGGTGTGAACCGGAGCACGACCATACAGGAGACGGGCAAAACCTTTAGGGACATCCGGTACTGCTATGTAGGTCGGAGCGCCTGGAAAACCGGCATCGGCCAGGTCATCATTATAAAGCTGGACTTCAAAGTCTTCCGGCATGCTGTAGGGGTCCTTACCCGGCTGGATATGTATTCCATCCTCAGCCTTGATCTGGGCGATGGACAGCCCGGCTGAGGCGAGACTCTTTTCGGTCATCTCTTCCAGACTCTTCACAGGGATTTCGCTGGCATGACCCATGCGTTTGGCGAGCTCATTTGTGATATAGACCTGATCCTTGCGCTCGAACATGGGATCAACCAGTGGCATACGTGGAGCAATGTACTGCTGGTGCGTCTCTGCAAGGTTCCACTGGGTTCCTTTTTTGATGTAATCGTAGCGCTCCAGATAACTGGCTTCCGGCAGAAGGATGTCGGCCCAGAGGGTTGCATCCGTTGGCATGATGTCGACACACATGACAAAGTCCATCTGCATGAAAACCTGCTTCATTTTCTCCTGATTGGGAATGGTCTGCATGGGGTTCTGACCCCAGACAACACAGCCCTTGATGGGGTAGGGCTTTCCTGAGATAGCACAGTCACGAATCAGCTCTGACGGGGTTCCTGGAGGAGCGTAGGGATGGCGTAATGCTTCTTCCTCCTGGTTGTAGTTGAGATTGTAGTCGGTACCGTGGTCATGGTTTTTCCAGCTGAAACCTTTAACCTTGGGTCCTTTGGCGGGAACCCAGCCACCCTTGACATAGTACGCACCCAGGAGACCGGTCAGGCAGGCCAAAGCGCGCTGGCGCTGAAAGTCGTTGCCGTGCCAGGTGACGTGGCGACCTGGATGAATGGCTACGTTCGGGGCATTGGCGGCCAGAAGATCGGCAACTTCTTTGATTTGAGCTGCGGGGATGTCACATTCAGCGGCCGCTTTTTCAAGGGTCCATTCCTTAATGGCTTCACTGAACTCTTCAAAGCCATAAGAGTGGTTTTCGATGAAATCATGGTCATATTTGTCGTTCTGGACCAGATAGTTCATGATGGCCAGCATGTAGGCAGTATCTGTCCCGGGTTTGATCTGGACCCAGATATCTGCTTTGGCAGCCGAAGCGGAAAAGCGCGGATCGGCAACAATCAGTTTGGCGCCATTTTGCAGGCCCTGAATATATTGTTTGACGTGTGAAACGTGGACGTTTTCGCCGATATGGGTGCCGATGAAGAACATGACCTTGGTGTTGGGCATGTCAACTTTTTCGCCGGGAGCCTTGCCGGTGGTGGCAATGTAGGCGGTGTCACGGACACCACGGCACTGGAAGAAAGAGGCCTCGCTGACGTTGTGAGTTCCCACAGTACGCTCAAAGTAGTGCATTGGGTATTTGGCCGATGCACCGTGTGGAAACACGGAGATGCCATGGGCGCCGTATTTGTCCACAACCTGATTAAGCTTATCACCACAGGTATCCAGGGCCTCTTGCCAGGAGATCCGCTTCCATGTGGGAGCGCCACGTTTACCCACATTCTTAAGGGGGTATTTAAGGCGGTCAGGATCATAGAGGAGTTTGACCCCGGCGTTGCCGCGGGCACAGATGGCGGCACCGTTATCAATAGACTTGGGGTTGCCTTCAAGTTTCATGAGGCGGCCGTCGCGGACTTTGCCCACGAGTTGACAGCGCCAGAAGCACATTTCGCAGATTCCGCCGACAACGGTCTGGTCGCCATGGGTTCCCATGGCATCAAGTGGGGCCTTTGTGATGCCAGTTTCAGCGGAAACCACCTTGGACAGCGGCACCGCGGCTGCGGCCAGGGATGCCGTCTGTAGGAATTTACGCCGGGTTAAGTTGAAAGCCATCGTTGTCCTCCTCCTTAGTAAAAAAATCGATGAGTTGTGAGACTACTTGAAAATACGGATGCTGCGATTCTGCGACAACCCGTTGGTGAAATTGTCTAAACCAGGGTCGAAAGAATTTTTTAAGAAAAAGTTCCTCTCCTTCCTGGTCGTTGTCCGCGGCCAAAAGAGAGAGAAATTCGAGTTCATGAATCAGGTGATCGGGCAGGTCTGCGGAATCGTCCATGGCAAAGCCTTTTTCCCGGTAGAAAGCCAAGGTGTCACCGGCAAATTTACCTTGTAAAGATTTATCTATATAGACTGATCCGTAGGGCGGTGCGACCACATGTGGTCGGGCATTAATAAACAGGCGGGTGTACTCGACCTGCAGGTCTTCAATGGAGTCGGTGTATTTGCTCGGACCTGCTAGGGCTTTATGAATAGATTCTTTCTCAGTCTGCCCCCCAAGATTGTCCAGGAGATTGTCCAGGGCCAGAAAAAAATTATCACTCATCCATGACTGATCGGGGTATTCCATACATTGAGCCAGGAAACGGTAAACTGAGGAGATATTTTCTGAAGTGTCAGTGGTGGTCATGAGGTTGCAGCTTGTTTTCTGTCTTTATAATAAGGCGCTAAAAAGAAATGCTTAATAGCCTGTTATTTTTAAATTGTGTGTAACTTTACCCACATTGTATCAAAGAATTAGCCTAGCGAATATTCAAAAGACTGTCAATACTTTACTCAGCGGGAAAAGGGGGTTGGTCTGGTGTTTTAGGTTGACAATAGAATGGAATACTCTTGCATATGTTTTATGCCTTCCTTGAAAAAATCTGATTATCAATGAAACGCAGTTTCTCAGCCAAAATAAGTCATTGAAACCGAGATGAGTTGTGAACCGGGTGTTTTCCGACAAACAATTCGCAGTGACCAGTGGGAGCGAGGACGTTTGGCGGGAAGCATTCGGTTTACGAGTCGTTACAACCGAACCCCCAAATGCCTGGCTGAGCTTTATGGGTAATCAGATAAAAAAATGTTGTTTCACCCATATCTTATTGCGCTGAGCTCTGAAGACCTGATCCAGCATGGTTAATTGTCGGTACGTGCTCGCGGGTCAGAAAGTGGTGAATGAGCTGAAAGAGCTGGAGAGGATCACTGCTGCCTGTTGTCTCACGGATGGAGTGCATGGCAAGGGATGGGGCGCCGACATCTACAGTTCTGATCCCGAGTTGTGCGGATATGCGAGGGCCGATGGTGCTGCCGCAGGGGATGTCATTTCGCATGACAAAATCCTGGGTGCTGACATCCGATTCACTGGCCAGCTGTCTGACCAGTGCTGCGCTGATATCTGAGGTGGCGTAGCGCTGGCCCGCGTTGTGTTTGATGACAGGCCCCCCATTGAGCCGAGGCATGTGGCCTGATTCGTGCCGGTCACTGTGGTTTGGATGTACAGCGTGGGCATTGTCCAGGGAGATGAAGAGGGAGTGATTGAGACAGCATTGACGATCGGTATCGTCGGGGATGATCCTGGTCATGATACTTTGCAGAAATGAGCTGTCAGCGCCAGTTGTGGAAGTGGAACCAATCTCTTCATGGTTGCTGCAAATCAGGAGTCGGTTTTGGCGTGTCTGGGCCTGGGTGAGAGCCTTTACTGCCACAAAGCAGCTGAGCAGATTATCAAGTCTTGGGCCGCTGATGAATTGTTCCCGGGCACCGAACAGCGTTGGAGCTTGTGGGTCATAGCAGTAGAGACTCGTGCTCAGAATTGATTCCAGATCTTCTGTTTCTTCCCTGAGGCTTTCTTCTTTGAGCAGCCACTCATGAAAGGACTGTTCAGTGCTGTTACTGTTGTTGAGCTGGGTGAATATGGGTACCAGGTGTTTTTGCCTGTCGGGGCTGGCTGAGCGTTCAAGCTCGCGATCCAGGTGAATTGCCAGACTGGGAATCATCAAGACAGGACGACGAATATCAATGAGTCTTGAAGACAGGTGCCCATGCTGGTTAACTCCAGTTATCCGTCCGGCAAGGGAGAGGTCCCGGTCAAGCCAGGTATTGAGAAGAGGGCCGCCGTAAATTTCTGCGCCAAGTTGCCCGTAACCGTTGCTGGTCACTTCCGGTCGGGGTTTGAGCAACAGGCCCGGACTGTCGGTATGGGCACCGATCATTCGATAGCCAAGTAACAAACAATCAGGACAGTCCAGGGTGAAGGCAATCAGTGCAGCATCTTCACGAATGACAAAATAGCGCTGTTCCGCATGCAGGTTCCAGCGTTGATTTTCGTGGAGTTGTTCAAAACCGGCCTCAAGGAGCATGTCTGCCATGGTCTGAACCGCATGGAAAGGTGAAGTGGATTGCTGAAGAAACTCGAAGAACTGCTGATTAATGGAAGTTTCTGGCATGGCAGGCCTCCTGTGGGCAACTTTTGAGTGAAAGTATCTTGTTCAGTGGCGCTCCATCTGTTTTGTCATCGGCCAGCTCATGTACTGATCAGTACACTTTGCAGACCTCTTTCGTGCATCTGGCGCACTGCTGAATAAGATACAGTATACGGTTTTATTTTTATTTCCGGCAGTAAGCTGAATAGTTGCATCTGATTATTGATATTGTTCCTGGAGCAGGTAGAGCTGGTCAAGGTACTCTTCGCGGTAGCGCAATGTTTCACCACTCTGCTCAAGATCGCTTATGAGGGCGGTGATGGCTGGTAATAGATGAATACCGTGTCGGTTTCTGTTTGTAAGGTTTGCGTCGTTCATGATCAGAACCGAGTAGTAGTTGACCAGCAGTCTGGAGAAGGAGTCGCGACGGAACAGATACAGTCGTCCAGCCATGGTGTTGAGAAAAAAGCCGGCATAGTCATAGAGTCCTTCGGGACTGAGCTGGATCAGTTGGCTGACGTCCGAGCAGGAAGGGGTTCTTGTCAGGGTGTACAGGGTGGCCGCAAGATGTTCGATTTCGTTCTGCTCGTTGTTGATAATTGACTTGAGCAGGAGGATGTTGTCTTTGCCGAAAATTTGAAAGAAATGGGCGGTGTTTTGCAGAAGTGTGAAGAGATCATTGGTCTCACCGCTCACGGTCGGCGGCTGTTCAAGCATGGTCTGGATCAGTTTGGAAAAATGGGTTTGGGAATCTGCAGCTAATGAAAAATCAGTAAGATAATCACGTTGATCCAGGGTATGGTAAAAAGATTTGAGATTGGTGGATGCTTGAAGGCAGGTTTGACTCACAAGGGCGTCATCTGTGTTCATTGAGGTTGCAGGATTCAGTTGTGCTGGCGGGGGGGTGTCAGGTGTATTTGTTGTGTTTGCAGGTAAGAGAATTACGGCCTGTTGCGGTGATAATGATGGAGCGGTTTGGTTTTTTAATTGATGGTCTGCTGCCACGGATGGTGTGAGTGATGAGTCATGTGAACCGGTAATGGCGGACGGAAGGGAAGCTGGGTCGGCTCGGCCGGTTTTTGGCTCAGTAATTGTGTTAAGCTCCGGAGGCAGGACCAGGGAGCCTTTCTGGTCTTTGTTGACCACATACAAGAAACCAAAGCCCACAATCAAGACGATGATACTGAGGATAAGGGTGTATTGGTGATTCTTGGATGGTGGCTTCGGGGGTGTCTTGGGCTGATTCATAAAAAAAACTGTGACACTGTGGTGTTTTGTTTAAATGAAAATGCGAAATGCCATTCCCGGGAACCTGATAATCTGAAAAATAATTGCCTCTTAAATATACATGAAGATCAGTTGAAAGTCACAGGGATGTTTGGTGCCTTTATAAGTAAGTGTCGTGATTTTAGAGTGTTGTTTTAATATTTTCAGGTTATTGATAACTTTTTTATCTTTCTTTTCTGCTTGACTCACCCAGTTGAACGCACTATTGTTCCGTGCAATTTATCAATTTTTTATTTGACGTTTTTTGTTATTGGAAGCCGTTCCCGGTGAACGGTTGAAACACTTTAAACCGAGTATGGAGGAGTAAGTTATGTCTATTTGTGTAATCGGTCATTCCAACCCTGATACTGATTCAGTCACATCTGCTATTGCCCTGGCGACCCTGATGAATGCCCAGGGACAGGATGCTAAAGCGTGTATGCAGTCTTCTGCTGACAAGCTCAATCCTGAGTCCAAGACCGTCTTGGCCCGTTTTGGCCTGACCGCCCCGGAAGAGTTGATGGACGCTGCCGGCCAGACTCTTGCTCTGGTAGATTTCAGTGATATCGGTCAGGGACCGGCTAACCTCGAGAGTGCTGAGGTTGTAGCTATTGTTGATCACCACAAAGTTGGTGACGTGACCACCAACCAGCCCATCCTGTTCCGGGCCGAGCCTGTTGGCTGTACCGGTACCGTACTGAATAAGATGTTTAAGGATGCTGGTGTTGCCATTCCTAAAGATGTTGCTGGTGGTATGCTTGCCGCTATCTTGAGTGACACCGTTAACTTCAAGTCTCCCACCTGTACCGACGATGACAAGGCTGCAGTTGCTGAGCTTAAGGTTGTTGCCGGCGTTGAGGACACCGAAGAGTTGTTCATGGAAATGCTCAAAGCCAAATCTGCCGTTGATGGCGTTCCTGCCAAAGACCTCCTTTTCCGTGACTATAAAGACTTCGATATGAAGGGCAATAAAGTAGGTGTTGGCCAGCTTGAGCTTGCCACCCTTGACCAGGTAGCCGATTGCCGTGCTGACCTCATGGCTGCCATGGCTGAAGTTAAGGCTGATGGACGTCATAGCGTTTTGCTTATGCTCACTGACGTTGTGAAAGAGGGCACCGACCTGGTAGTCCTTTCTGACGATCTCGCCTTGATCGAGGGCGCCTTTGGTGGCAAGCTCGAGAACAGCTCCATGTGGATTGATGGCATGATGAGCCGTAAGAAACAGACCGTACCCAATCTGCAGAACGCGTTCGGCTGCTAAGTCGTTCTTTTTTTATTGTAGGTTTGAGGCCTGCTACGGATTATTCCGTAGCAGGCCTTTTTTTGTGTTTTGCGAAAAGGAGTCTGTCTTGTTTTGACGGAGGTCGTTGTCTGAATGACAGGAATACTATTTGACTCGTTTGCCGGGCTGACATAAGATTTGTTTACATTGTCAAGTTGTTGGGTGCATTGTGTTTTCTGCCAAGATCGGCGAACGTGAGGAGGGGAGTTTGAGCGCGTGAGCCTGATTGTTACTGGATGGTAATCAGTTGAATGGAGAATGTATGGATCAGGTGATGAGCATCTGTTGCTACTGTGGGTGTGGCTGCGGTTTGTACCTGCAGGTGGAGCAGGGACGGGTGGTGGGAGTTATGCCCAGTCACAATCATCCCGTGTCTCAAGGCAATCTTTGTGTCAAGGGGTGGCATCTCCACGAATTTATACATGATCCGAGGCGTCTGACCCAGCCGCTGATTCGTCGCAATGGAACGCTTTTGCCAGCAAGTTGGGATGAGGCTCTGGATTTCACGGCCCAATCTCTTCTTGCAATAAAAGAACAATACGGCCCTGACCGAATCGGGGTTCTGGCCTCAGCCAAGTGTACAAACGAAGAAAATTATCTTCTGCAGAAATTTACCCGGGCCGTGCTGGGTACAAACAACATCGACCACTGCGCTCGTCTCTGACACGCGCCAACTGTGGCAGGTCTTGCCACGACCTTTGGCAGCGGTGCCATGACGAACTCCATAAATGAGTTAAGCTCTGCCCAGGTTATTTTACTGTCGGGTTCCAACACCACCGAAGCTCATCCGCAAGTCGCACGTCGTATCTATGATGCCGTCGATCAGGGCGCCAGGTTGATCGTCATTGACCCGCGTCAAACCGCCATGGCCTCTCTGGCGCATATCCATCTTCAACTGCGCCCGGGAACTGATATCCCGCTCTTAAACGGAATGATGCGTTGTATTCTGGATGAGAATCTGGTGGATGAACTGTTTGTGGAGATGCGCACTGAAAATTATATCCCCCTGCGTGATCTTCTGCTGACGATCGATCTGAATGAGGTGACTGCAACCACAGGGGTGAGCATCAAGGATATTGCCCGAGCAGCAAGAATTTATGCCCGTGCACAGCGTTCAGTGATCTGTTATTGCCTGGGCGTGACCCAGCATATCTGCGGTACTGCCAATGTTCAGTCATATGCCGGTCTTGCCATGCTTACTGGACACGTTGAACGGGAGTTTACAGGTGTTGACCCCCTGCGTGGACAGAATAATGTGCAGGGAGCATGTGACATGGGTGGTCTGCCTGCGGTACTGCCTGGATATCAAATGGTGGCGGACCCGGTGGTACGTGATAAATTTGACCGGGCCTGGGGCGTCTGTCTTTCCGACAAACCTGGCCAGACTCTTTTGGATATGACCCATGGGGCCGGCAGCCCTGGGGATAAATTGCGGGCCATGTATATAATGGGCGAAAACCCCATGCTCTCAGACCCTGTTTTGGATCAGGTTGAGGCCACGCTGGATTCTCTGGATTTTCTTGTGGTCGCTGATCTTTTCCTCACGGAGACGGCAGCACGTGCAGATGTGGTTTTTCCGGCAGCCTCCTTTGCTGAAAAGAACGGCACGGTCACCAATTCCGAGCGTCGGGTTCAATATATGAATAAGGCCATTGATCCGCCGGGAGCGGCCCGGGATGATGGTTGGATTATTATGGAGCTGAGTCGGCGTATGGGCTATGCCATGGAGTATGAGTCCAGTGCCGAAATTATGGAGGAAATTTGCCTGCTCACACCCATTTACGGTGGTATGTACCATGATCGACTCATTGATAACTGGGGGCTGCAATGGCCCTGTTCAGACAGGGCTCATCCGGGAACACCGTTCCTGCATAAATTCAGCTTTGCCCGTGGTCGGGGCCGCTTTCAACCAGCCAGCCATGTCCCGCCGGCCGAACCTGTGGACAGCGCGTTTCCTTTTTTGTTGATTACAGGTCGTTCATATCATCATTATCATACCGGTACCATGAGCCGTTGCTGTCCCACCCTTAACCGCGAGCATGACAAACCCTTCCTTGATATGCATCCCGATGATGCCACACGGCTCAATATTCCTGATGGCAGCCGTGTCCAGGTGACTTCGCGCCGGGGAAGTTGTAAGTTCTTTCTTCGCTATTGTCAGAGTCTTGCACCCGGAGATCTTTACTGCGATTTTCATTTCCACGAAGCCCCAGTCAATGTTCTCACCCTTTCTGCGCGTGATCCGGAAGCACACTGCCCCGAATTTAAACTCTGTGCGGTTCGAGTTGAGGAGGTGATATGAGACGTAAGCAGTGGATACTCCACAAAGATCATCTCTTGCCTTTTTTACGAAAACTGCGCAAAAGCCGCTCTCTGGTGGCGCCCGTTCGTAACAGCTATGGCGATACCATGTACACCGAGATGAATGATTTGGACAACGAGTCCATTGAACTTGCAGAACAACCCCAAAACTCGCTCAAGTCATTCTTCTTTCCCCAGCGGGAAAAGCTCTGTCATTATTCAGTGGATGAGGCCGTTGGAGATTCTGCCCAGGCCTATCGTTTTTATCCGAGTCTGCCCGAGTCTCGCGCTGTTGTCTATTTCGGTGTCCGTTCCTGTGACATGTTTGCGGTCATGTATTGTGACACAATCTTTCTTGGTGGCCGGGAGCGCGATGTCTATTATGACGCTCGTCGCCGGAATGCCTTGTTCATCACTCTGGCCTGTAATCACCCCTTTGAGAATTGTTTTTGCAATGCCGCTCGCACAGGACCCTATCTCGAGATGGGGTATGATCTGCAATTCACTGACCTTGGTGATCGCTATTTTGTCGAGGTCGATAAAGCACGAGGGCGAGAAGTCGTTCAGCAATGGCCGCAGTTTTTTGTCCCGGCTGGTGACGATGATCGGCAGGCCCATTATCAGGCGGCCCTTGAGTCTCGAGGACTGTTCCGTCGTCAGGTCCATGTGGATCTTGCCGTTCAATTACTGGATCAAGGTGAAGAACCGCAGGCTCTGCTTGCCGAGCTCTCGGCCCGCTGTCAGGATTGCGGCGGCTGTGCCTTTATCTGTCCCACCTGTACCTGTTTTAATATTGTGGATCAACCACTCTCCGACGATCGTGGAGAACGGGTCAGGACCTGGGATGCCTGCACGTTTGATGGGTTTACCAGGATGGCCGGGAATCATAATTCCGTGCAGATCATAAGCCAACGGGTGACGAAGCGCTTTTATCACAAATTAAGAGATGACGTTTTAAGACATGGCCGCAGCAGCTGCGTTGGTTGTGGTCGTTGTGTGGGGATGTGTTTCGGCGGCGTTGATATTGTTCGTTTTATTGATGGCCTCTGTGCTGCCGATGACAAGCGTTCTGAGAAACGAGAGGATGGCCATGACTGAGCGTTCCATTCGTACAATCGATTCCCAGGTCATGACCGGTCGGGCTGGTCGTCTGCGATTGACCAGTAAAAACCCCTATGTTCCCCGGTCAGCCATAATTCGTGAAATCACTCGTGAGACGGACTCCGTCTCAACCTTTGTCATGTCCTTTATAGATGAATTGGAAAACAACTCGTTCAGTTATCAGCCGGGTCAATTCATGATGGTCTCTGTTGCACATCAGGGAGAGGCCCCCATTTCCATCTCTTCATCTTCTTTGCAGAGTGATTTCTTTTCATTGACCATACGAAACAGCGGTCGGCTCACGAAAGCTATGCACTCTTTGAAGCCGGGCAATGTTATTGGTCTCCGCGGTCCATATGGGACAGCCTTTCCCCTTGAAGAGATGCAGGGGCGCAATCTGCTTATTGTTGGTGGTGGAATAGGGATGGCACCGCTTCGCTCGGTTGTTCATACCTGTTGCCGTCAACCAGATCACTTCGGCAAGGTCTCTGTGCTCTATGGCAGTCAGAATCCCGGAGAGCTGTGTTTTCAGAGTGAAATGCAGTCCTGGAAGGAGGCGGGTGTTGACTGCCGACTGATTGTTGATGCGGCAGACAACGGCTGGCAACATCAGGTGGGTCTGGTTACTGACCTGCTCACTGATGAGTTTCGACCGCAGAAAAAGAAAGATCTGGCGCTGGTTTGCGGGCCCGGAATCATGATTCGTTTTGTAATCCAGCGTCTTGAGGAGCTGGGGTACAGTCCTGAGAACATCTTCACGACCCTTGAGCGTCATATGAAATGCGGGTTTGGTCTTTGTGGCCATTGTCATTGCCGGGAAAAATTGGTCTGTGTTGATGGTCCGGTATTTCGGCGTTCGCAGCTGGGCGTATTGGAGGATTTGTGAGCTTGAATCCATCTTTTGTTGTCCGCTTCGAACCCATGGGGCGCGAATTACACCTTCCTGCAGGGACGACAGTTATGAGAGCAGCCCGCCAGGCTGGGGTGCACATCAATGCCTCTTGCGGAGGCGCTGGAACCTGCGGCAAATGCCGTGTTCGTGTGTTGCATGGTGAGGTTGACAGAGGAGTCAGTGAGAGACTGAGTGCGGAGGATATTGCTCAGGGCATCCGTCAGGCCTGCTCGGCAGAGATTACCGCTGATGTGACGCTGCAGATTCTTGATGCCGGAGACCTGCAGCGAGGACAGCTTGGCATTGATGTCCCCGTGCGACATCGGGCAGCCTTGTACGTCTTTGATGTCGCCGAACTCCATGAGGCCGGAATTTTTACGCCACCGGTGGAGAAATTCTTTCTCGAGATGCCCAGGCCTGATCTGAATGATCATCAGGCCGATGCGGGCAGGGTGATTCGTTCCATGAAGGAACAGTACAATGAGCACAGGATTCAGGTGAACTTTCCGGTCCTTCAAGGCCTGCGGCGGACAGTGCGTGAGGATGATTTCAGAGTGACAGTCACGCTTGAGCGCCCTGTGAACCCACACTCACGTTCACGTATGATTCAGGTACAGGCCGGAAACTGGGCACGCCGTAATTTCGGACTGGCCATTGATATCGGAACGACCACCGTTTATGGCCAGCTCATTGACATCTTGAGCGGTGAGGTTCTGGCTGAGAATGGTGTCTATAACAAACAGATCAGTTACTGTGAAGACGTGATCTCGCGGATGATCCATGCCGAGCAGCCCGACGGACTGGAGCACATGCATGATCTGGTGCTTGAGAGCATCAACGGGGTGGTCAATGCAATTTTGGATCAGGCCCGGGTGGCTCGTGACGAGATCAGCTCCGTTACCCTCGCCGGGAACACGGCGATGACGCATCTCTTCCTGCAGCTGGAACCGCACAATATTCGCCGTGCACCCTATGTGCCGGTGTCTACTTTTTACCCGCCGATCCGTGCCACTGATCTTGGACTTGTGCTGGCGGATCATGCCATAGCGTTGTGTTACCCGGCAGTTTCCAGTTACGTGGGCGGTGATATTGTGGCCGGAGTCATGGGGTCAGGGATGTACCGTACCGAGAAGATGACCTTGTATGTTGATATTGGCACCAATGCGGAAATTGTCATTGGTAACCGTGAATGGTTGGCTTGTGCGGCCTGTTCAGCAGGCCCGGCCTTTGAGGGCGGAGGCATACAGCACGGCATGAGAGCGGCCGATGGGGCCATAGAGGATTTCAGTATTGATCCGCTGACCCTGGAGCCCATGGCTCTTACAGTCAATAATAAACCTGCCCGCGGGATCTGTGGTTCCGGCCTGCTGATCATGATTGCCGAGTTGTTTGAGGCCGGGATTGTTGATCATCGGGGGCGCTTTGATCGGAGTCTCGACAGTACTCGTCTGCGTCAGGGACGCAGTGGTTTTGAATATGTCATTGTCAGGCGTGATGATTCGGATATGGATCAGGATATTGTCCTGACTGAGGTCGATATTGATAATTTCATTCGGGCCAAGGGGGCCATTCATGCAGGAGTGAGAACCCTGCTAGCCGAAGTTGGACTGGATGTGGGTGATCTTGAACAGATCATTCTGGCGGGTGGATTTGGTTCTTATGTCGACCTGGACAGTGCCATGATCGTGGGACTGTTGCCGGAGATGGATCCCGGGCAGGTCGTCTATGTGGGGAATGGTTCGCTCATGGGGTGTCGGATGAGTGCCCTGAGCAATCATATTCGCCGTGATGTGGTCAACACCATACGCCGGATGACAAGCTTTGAACTCTCAGAGGTCAGCGCCTACCATGAGCACTATGTGGCATCACTCTTTCTCCCGCATACCGATCTTGATATCTTTCCTCTGGCAAGTCGTCGGAGATTGCAAGGGGAGACCGGTTAGTATACGTCACACCCCGAGGATTTTTTTGATCTCCTTTGACAGTGCATCAAGATCAACTGGTTTGTCGAAATAAGCACTGATTCCGTATTGTTGCGCATTTTCCTGATCCACCAGATCACTGTGGCCAGTACAGAGAATAATTGGAAGGTCAGCCCGGATGCCGTGAATAGCATGGGCCAGTTCAAGTCCGGTGAGATGTGGCATTGTCTGGTCGGTGATAATCAAATCAAAATCCTGCGGTACAGTTTGAATGAGTTCCAGTGCTTGCTGGCTGTCAGAGATTGCTGTGACCTGGTAGCCACAATCCTTCAGGAATCGTTGATGGAGTTGGACAATCAGTGATTCGTCGTCAACGGTCAGAATTCGTCCAGTATGCGAAGCTGAAGTCTCATTTGTGTCCGACAGTACACTGTCTTTCATCCCTGCAGTGGAATTCTTATCTTTTTCGCTTGATTCAAGGGTTAAGGGTAAATAAATATGGAAACTGCTCCCGCTACCGGGGATACTTTCTGTTTCAATAAAGCCGTTGTAGTCGGCAACCAGACCGTGGATCACAGACAGGCCCAGACCTGTTCCCTGGCCAAGCTCTTTGGTGGTGAAATAGGGTTCGTAAAGCCTCTTCATGGTGACTTGATCCATGCCTTTGCCCGTGTCGCTGACTGTTAATTTCAGATAAGGTCCCACAGGTCGTTCCGGATCTTTGTCTGTTGGTTTGAGTATGCAGCTGCGAAGGGTGATTCCAAGAGTGCCTTTCTGGCCCTGCATGGCATGGACGCCATTGGTACACAGATTGATAACTATTTGATGCAGACCCGTGGTGTCGGCCATGATGAGACCGCAGTCCTCTTTGATATCTTCTTGTATGGCGATGGAGGTCGGCAATGTTGAACGAAGCATGCACAGAGCTTCATGGATTGTTTTTCGTGGGTCAAGAGCAACAAGTTCCTTTGTGTCTTTTCGGCTGAAGGCCAGGATCTGTTTGACCAGCTTGCTGGCTCGGAGACCGGATCTGGTGATCTCCCTGATATCATCAGTGGCCGGGCTTCCGGCTGGTAGATTCCGTTGGGCAAGCTCGGCATAGCCGAGAATTGCGGTCAGGATATTGTTGAAATCGTGTGCAATACCACCGGCCAGTGTACCAATGGCCTCCATTTTTTTGGATTGCCGCAGCTTTTTTTCCAACTCTTTCTGCTGTGTGGTGTCCCGAACCATGGCAACATAGACATCCTGGCCGTTGTACGTTGCCTGCTGCAGGTGAATGTCGACCGGATATGTTGAACCGTTTTTACGTTCATGAACAGTTTCAAAATTTAATTTAAGTCTGTCTTGATCGAGCGGGGCAACAAGTTGAATAAAATGCTCCCTGTCAAATTCAGGCTTAATGTCATATGGGGTGAGTTGTTTGAGTTCTTCACTGGTATAGCCCAAATTTTCCCGGGCCCCACGATTGGTTAAGACAATTCTGAATGTGGTTTTGTCGAAAAGAAAGATTTCTTGAAGTGAATCTTCAATGATCTTGGCCAGGCTGGCCTCTTGTTGTTTGGCCAGGTGAATAGGTGTAAGGTCGCGTCCGGCAGTGACTAAGGCGCGTGGGCTCCCATCCTGGTTGAATATCGGAATTCTGAGCATATTGAAAACTGCATTTGAACCGTCCTGTAAGTGAAGAGTTTCGTCGATCTGGGAGGGTTGACCGGTGGTTAAAACCTCGAGGTCAGTGGTGCGGCAACGGAGAAGGACAGAACCCATGAATCCAGCCTGTGGAGCCAGTTCAGAGGCATCTTTACCGATATAGGTGTCACTGTTCAGGTTCAGGAGTTTCTTCGTGAATTCATTGGCCAGCTGCCAGCGCCCCTTGCCATCTTTCAGGCAGATAATATCGGGAATCGCATCAATGGTGGTGGTCAGCAGGTCTTTCTGTTCCTGAAGTTGCTGGGAGCGTTCAACTACCTGATCTTCCAGATCAAGACTCTGTTTTTTAAGGGTGTCGTTGAGTCGGAAGATTGTGCTGAGTAAATTGTTGAAGCTTACATACAGGATGGCAAGGACAGTAAGGGCCAGGAAGAGCGTAAGAAGAGAAGTGGTCCATATCTGAGTGTTTCTCTGGTTGATCTCTTCAGAAATATCAATGGAAAGGAGTAGATGTCCAGCTGGGGTATCTGTGAAATCAGTGAGAGCTATTTCTTTGGCCAGCATCAGAGTGGAGCCGTTGAGGGTGATCTTTTGCCTGTCCTGGGTCAAGCTGTGGTTTTCAGACAAGGTTTGAAAGAAATCGGGGTCGCGTGTAATGATGGTGTGTGTGTCTCCCTGGTGCTGAGAGAGTTTGGGGCGGGTCATGAAGGCTGCCGTGTCATTGGGGACCACGATGGCAGCCGGACTGTGCAGGGTGTTGATGACGGTTTGGGTTAACAATTCCGGATTAATACCCAGCTGGACAACGCCCAGATGCTGCCCTTCATAAGAAACCGGCTGGACTATGCGGAATTCGAAGCCACTTCGGCTGGTGGCATAACCTGTTATTTGTCGTTGTTCACGGTTTGCCAAAACGATATCTGGTCGAATTTGACTGATGTCGTCGCCAAATTTGTCAGGATTGTTTATTCGAAGAAAATGATGGTTGTCGGGCAGAATCCAGCCCATGGATGAAATGTATGGATTTTCTTTTTGGAGCAGTTCGAAAAAAGATCGGGCTAGTGTGAAGAGCTGCTCACGGTCGCGGTCACGGAAGGCCTCGATCATTTCCCGACGAGTGTTCGATGACTCGCTGTTTACAAGGCTGATCATTCGTCTTGTGTAGAAGGTTTCGTTTTGATCCATAATCGAGTGAACAGTTATTCGACTCGCGTTAATCGTGCTGTCAATCTTCTCTTCCAGATGTGTCTGGGTAAAGCGAATGAAGAAAAAAATGAAAGACAGGTAGACAGTCACAAATGCGACGGAGGTAATGAGAATGGCCTTCCATTTAATATTCATAGCAATCTCTGTGATTATTGAGCATCGTACTGGTTAGAAAGCTCAGTGGGACATGTTGAGTTTAAGTCCTTTGTTGAGGGGAATGTTCTGTATGTTAGCATAAAGTTTTTTGTTTACTAAATGAATTTTTATGGGGCGTTGGATTGACTGTCCGTGGCTAGTGAAATGTGATGATGTTGAGGACATATTTGGGGCTGCTTTGTTGTGTTGTAGTCATTTGTTATGGTGATTTTAATCATGGATGGGTTGATAGAACTTAATTTTTCTTTTTAGAAGTGATAGGGTTGGAATGAACTGGAGGGTTCTGGTGGATGCCTATTGGGTATTTTGATTAATCAGGATTTTCATTGAGGATCAGGACTGGCGATTCATTTTATCCGCTGGCATGGAGCCTTATCCGTATGTGGTGACACAGAGAGTCTTTCTGTTTTGCTTTTAAACTTTTTTATTCAATATCTGTAACTATCTGTAACGGCAGCAGTGCCGATAATATATGAAATACATTACTTCAGTGATTGCTACTCTGGACCGGGTCCGGGCGAAGACAGTTTCTCGAAATGTTATTGTTTTGTTTAAGTTTATTGCTTTTCTGGCCGGGCTGATCGTTCTCTACAGTTTTATCTTTCACCTGATCATGGCTCAGGAGGGGCGTGATTTCAGCTGGCTGACCGGTTTTTACTGGACCCTGACGGTGATGAGTACCCTGGGGTTTGGTGATATCACCTTTCACACCGATACGGGCAAGGTCTTCACCATGTTTGTCCTGCTGTCAGGGGTCCTTTTTCTCCTGATCATTCTCCCTTTTACCTTTATCCAGTTTTTTTATGTTCCGTGGCTTGAGGCCCAGTCCAAAGCCAAAACCATGCGCCGTCTTCCAGCGGAGACAAAAGGTCATGTGATCATCACAAATTTTGACCCCATGACTGTCAATCTGGTGAGAAAACTGGAACAGTACGGTTATCAATATGTCCTGCTCAGTCCTGATCTGCAGGAGCATACCGAGCTTCGCGATCAAGGCTATCATGTGGTCCATGGTGACCTTGGTGACCCCCGCACCTATGAATTGGTTCGGGCTGATCAGGCGTCTCTGGTGGTTGTCACCAATGATGATGTTATGGCAACGAATATCGCCTTTACGGTGCGATCAGTCAGTGAAACTGTTCCCATCGTCACCAACGCCGATATGGATCATTCCATTGATATCATGGTCTATGCCGGCTCGACCCATGTCTATGAGTTTATGCGAATACTCGGTATCTCCCTTGGGCGTAAGACCTTAGGGTTGAGTCGGGGCACCAATGTCATTGGTGAGTTTGGTCAGTTGCTCATTGCGGAGGCCCCGGTTCAGGGGACACATCTCGAGGGGCAGACCCTGGCTGAAATTCGTCTTCGGGAATTGACAGGGATTACCGTGGTTGGTATCTGGGATCGGGGTGAGTTTGAACTGCCCTGGCCTGAGATGGTTATCAAATCTTCGATGATCTTAATGCTTGCTGGATCGCGGGAGCAGTTGACGCGTTATGAAAAGATGTATTGCGCCCATTTGAGAACTCAGGACACGTCGGCTCCTGTGCTTGTTATAGGCGGTGGTCGGGTGGGGCTGGCGGCCGTTGAAGCCCTGGAGGAAAATGGGATTTCCTATAAGGTTATTGAAAAACGGGTCGGTTTTATTAAGAATAATGAGCATCATGTTCACGGGAATGCTGCAGATATCAAGATCCTGCATCAGGCGGGTATTCGAGAGGCACGATCTGTTATTATTACCACTCATGATGACCCGACTAACATCTATTTGACCATCTATTGTCGACAGCTGCGACCCGATATACAGATCATCAGTCGGGCAACCATGGCGCGAACCGTAAGTAAGCTACACAAGGCCGGGGCGGATCTGGTCATGTCCTATTCAACCATGAGCGCCAATACCATTGTCAACCTCCTCAAACCGGACGAAGTCTTGACCGTTGCTGAGGGTTTGATTATTTTCAGGGCTCCGGTTGCTGGAGCTCTGATTGATTCAACTCTTGTTGAGAACCGGATCAGAGCATTGACCGGCTGCAGTGTTATTGCGATTAACAGGGGAGGGGAGCTGCTCCTTAGCCCTGATCCATTCACACCGCTCAAGGATGATGAAGAACTGATTCTTATTGGTACGGTTGAGGCAGAGAAGAAATTTTTGGAAAGTTTTGGGTCGGTGGCCTGTACTCTTTCTTGAAATGTGTCTATCCAGGGCTCTCTGTCAGTTTTGCAGTCTTGCATGATTGCTGTGCTGTCATGGCCCTGTTCGTGTTCTGATCAGTACACTTTGCAGAGGCCTCTTTCGCTTTGCTGGAATATGACTGAATTCTTGTCCGGAGTTTTTAAATTAGAGTAATACTAAAGTGGGTATTCAATGTACGTAGTGAAGAGCATCTTGCTCATCTTTTTTGTCGTGTTTCTTGCTCCCTTGGGCCTGTCTGCAGAACCGCTGGAACGGGTATCCCTGCAGTTTCAGTGGAAACACCAGTTTGAGTACGCTGGTTTCTATGCTGCCCGGGAAAAAGGTTATTATGCCGAGGAAGGCCTGGATGTCGAATTCAGGGAACTGACGTCCGGCATTGATTCAGTTGCTGAAGTGATTGAGGGGAGAGCTGATTTCGGAATCACCTATTCCAGTATTATCGCTGATTATTTCACCGGTAAACCGGTGGTCATGTTGGCCAATATCTTCAAACATTCTGCGCTGGTTCTCCTGTCTCAGGAAGAGTTGGTTTTACCTTCTGATCTGGCCGGTAAGCGGGTCATGGGGAATCCTGCCGAATTGGGGAATTCCGGCATCACCACGATGCTCCATCGTTTCGGCATGACTCAGGATGATTTTGAGATTGTTCCCCAGAACCATTCTTTGGATGATTTTATCAGCGGACGGGTGGATGCGACAACCGCTTTCATCACCAACCAGCCCTATCTCTTGAATGAGCTGGGAATTAAATACAATATCCTCAATCCAGCCAGTTATGGCTCCTTGTTTTATGACGTCAATCTTTTCACTTCACGGCATAAGGTGCAAAGCAACCCCCGGCAGGTTGAGGCCTTCCGCAGGGCCAGCATCAGAGGGTGGCAATATGCTCTTGAGAACAGTGAGGAAATTGTGCAGATCATTCTTGATCAATACAACTCTCAGGGGAAGAGCCGGGCGGCCCTGAAGTATGAGGCGGAGTTGACGAAAAGCCTCATAACGGGGAGAGTTATTGAGGTTGGGAGTATCGACTGCGGTGTCCTGGAGGAAATGTCTAGGGCTTTTATGTCACAGGGCACGATTTCGCCGGGGGAACAGTTAAATTTTAATAAATTGCTCTTTCAGCAGACCTGCGTGCAGGAAGGGTCAGCAGGTCTGACCTTTGAACAGCGGCAATATCTGGCCAAGAGAGGTCCGGTCACGGTCTGTGTCGATCCGGACTGGATGCCCTATGAGATGATCAAGGATGGCAAACACGTGGGAATGAGTGCTGATTATCTGCAGATCATCGAGTCATACATTCAGACCCCCATTGTCATGGTGCCGACCACCAGTTGGACAGAGTCGCTTGAGTTCGCACAGGACAGGAAATGTGATATCTTCTCTCTGGCTATGGAAACGCCGGAGCGTAAGAAATATATGAATTTCACACAGCCTTATCTGGTTCTGCCCATGGTGATTGCCACCAACCAGGATCAGCTTTTTGTTACTGGTCTGGAAGAGGTGAGGGAAAGGAAACTGGGGATGGTCAAGGGGTATGCCTATACGGAAATTCTGAAAAATCAGTATCCTGCCATGAAGATCATTGAGTATGAAAATATTCATCAAGGCTTGCAGGCGGTGGACAGAGGGGATGTCTATGGTTTTGTTGGTAGTTTGGCAACAGTGGGCTATCAAATTCAAAAAAATTTCTTTGGAACTTTGAAGATCAGTGGCCGTATCGATATGGACTGGGAACTGGGAGTAGGGGTGCGAAATGATGATCTCATGCTTCTCAGTATTTTTGATCAGGCAATTGGTAGTATTGAACCCAAAACGCACCAGGAAATCTTGAACCAATGGATGGGCATCCTCTATGAGCAGCGTGTGGATTATACTCTGCTCTGGAAAATAGTCGGAGGTGTTGTTGTGGTATTTGTGTTTACCCTTTATCGCTACAGGGAAACAAAGCAGCACAACAGGGTTCTTGAAGAACTGTCAACAACCGATGTCCTGACCAATGTCTATAACAGGCGTTATCTTGATACCAGTGTTCAGAGTGCCATGGATATGGCTAAACGATACAAAACACCCTTTTCCTTAGTCCTCCTGGATCTGGATGATTTTAAGGAGATCAATGATCGCTATGGCCATGCCAGCGGAGACTGTGTCTTGCAAAAGATTGGCGAGATTTTGTCAACTCAGTCGAGAAGCAATGATGTGGTTGGCAGGTGGGGAGGAGAAGAGTTCCTGATTGTCTGTCATCATTGCCGGGCTGATGCGGCCGTGAACTTGGCCCAGAAACTGTGTCAGATGATTGCTGAGGAGATATATACTGAAGGATTTTCCGTGACGGCCAGTTTCGGCGTGGCGGAGTGTGACAATCAGGATTCACATAAATCTCTTTTTGCAAAAGTTGACGACGCCCTGTATCAGGCCAAGGAAAAAGGGAAGAACAGGGTGATTGCTGCTGATTGATTGCAGGCTGCCTTGAGAAATGAGAGTTTTCGTTTCAAAGCTTGATTATAGCCTGCAGAGCGTGTTGAGGTGTTTGCCCGGACCTGCTCCGGAGTTGTGTTGGTCAGGTCCTGGTTTTTGCTGCCCGTTCCTGCGCCTGTTCTATGAGTTCCAGCAGGGTGGGTAGTTTTGGTTTGGGGGGCGTGAAAATCATCCCCTGTTCTTCGTGGGTATATTGTTCAGCTATGAATTGCTGGATGGCAAATGTTTCAAACCAGCAGTTCAAGACCCTGAAACAGGGTAAACCCTTATTCATTGTTCGACAATAACTGAACGTAAGCCAGTGCCCCAGCATGGGACAATATCCCTCCTGCGCATCATGCTGTTCTTTTGAAGTATTCCCCATTGTGTTCCTTTTTATTCCTGCCGTACAGAGTTCTTCAAAATCCCGATATTCTCGATCTCCACTTCCACCACATCGCCGTCATGTAATGGGCCAACTCCACTTGGAGTTCCGGTAATGATTATATCACCCGGTTCAAGGGTGAAACATTTGGAGACATAGGCGATGGTCTCAGCAATGGTGAAGATCATGTGCCGGGTGTTGGATTTCTGCACGTCCTTGCCGTTGAGGCGACAGGTGATGTCCAAATTTTGCGGGTCACCGATCTGATCCATTCCTACTACCTGTGGCCCAATGGGTCCAAAGGTATCAAGAGATTTTCCTCTGAACCACCCTGATTTATCGCTGCGTTGCAGGTTGCGTTGGCTGACATCGTTGAAGCAGGTGAAGCCAAGGATGTGCTGGTAGGCATCAGCCGCATCAATATCTTTGATGCGATCCTTGATGATCAGGGCCAACTCGGCCTCATGGTCAGTGCGACAATCCTTCCAGTTGTAGTCATTCAAAAAGGCAGGCAGGATAATGCTCTCGTCCGGGCCGATAAGGACATTGGGGGTCTTGTTGAACAGGACCGGTTCAGTGGGGATTGCATCCGTGAAATTCTGGACGTTGACCGACTGACTTTCTTTGATGTGTTCAAGGTAGTTCAGACCAAGGGCAATAATTTTCTGGGGCTGAATGGTGATCAGTTCGTTGTTGAATGGCAGTTGAATGGGCATGGTTTGAGATCTCAGGTGAAGGGTTGTTGGCACATTGTATGGAGTCCACGCATGGGACGCAGTGAATAGAGAAGTAGCGCTCTATTCTATCCCTGGAGCGCTTAAGCTGCAATTGCTTAACGGGAGAGTTGTGATTTTTTTCTTGTGTCGTTATTTACCGCAGCTTCCTTCTAACTCCACTTATAACCTGACGTTAACGAGATTCTGTAATCCATCGGCAGGTGAATTTGATTTATTTAGCTGTTTTCAGGATGGCCCAATACGGCATGGAGTGCACCTGTTTCTTCTTAGGTTGTGGGGGGAATCTTGTATTATTTAAGTCTGCTAAAGTATTTCATGAATAAATGGAGTTACTTGTTCTCTGATTATTGTTGGTCAACAAAGAACTCAAGTGCTACTATGTGGCACTTGATTTCTTTGTTTTCGTGACATAGGCTATTAAATAACAGGAATGAATATTCTTTTTATGTGTATTTGTTCGTAAGTGTGATTTTTTCTGTGTTGAATATATGAAAAAATTCATTTGTTCTCAACAATGGTTGTTGATCATTACAAAAGAGGAGGGCCTATGGTTGAGCGGACAATTGGATAGGGGAGATAATACTAATGAGAGAATTTCAACCAGGAAGGCTGATCAATGGAACCCGGCACAGCTATGAAATATATTGCAACTGTGAGTGTTGTGGTCGCTGTCGGACTTTTTGCCTATGTGGTGAATGCGTCGAACATGATGTCGTATCTTTCCAGTGACCCCAAAGTGTGTATCAACTGCCATACGATGAATACTCATTATGCGACTTGGCAACACAGTTCACACAGGAATCGGGCCACCTGTGTGGAATGCCATCTACCGAGAGACTCTTTCGCAAATAAAATGTTTGCCAAGTCTCGGGATGGATTGAAACACTCCGTGGCCATGACACTTCGTTCTTACGGTCTGAATATAAGGGCCACTGAAGATGCATCAGACAGGATTCAGGCCAACTGCATCATGTGTCATCAGGAAATGGTATCGCAAATGGCCATCAATACAAGTCTGTATCAGGTTGCTGGCGCTGAAAGCGTTGTTGATAGAAGATGCTGGGACTGTCACAGGGAAGTTCCCCACGGTGTCAATACCAACCTGACCTCTACTCCTGATAACATCGGTGTAAAGGAATTATAATTCAACATAGGGGGAGAATGTAAAAATGAAAAGATCTATTCTTGTGACAATCGGATCAGTGACTGTGATCGTTCCGTTGATTGTTCTTGCTCTATCTATTAATGAAAACAAGGCTGAGCAGCAGGTTATAAACGGGGTACCGAACATTAAACCCATGGAGTCAATCAGTGCTGAGTGGGGCAAGCATTACCCGCGTCAATACGACTCATATCTGCAGACCAAAAAAAGTGATGAGATTGATGATATACTCAAGGGAAATCCTGCACTGGTGGTGATGTGGTCTGGTTATGGGTTTTCGAAAGACTACAATGCTCCGCGTGGACATGCCTATATGCTTGAGGATAATATTAATACCTTGCGTACCGGCGGTCCTGTGGATGGAGATACCGGGCCCATGCCCACTGCCTGCTGGACCTGTAAATCACCGGATGTTCCTCGCCTGATGGGTGAACTTGGTGAACTTGATTATTTCACAGGAAAATGGGCCAGGTTTGGGAATGAGATTGTCAATCCCATAGGATGTGCCGATTGTCACGACAATGAGACAATGCGTCTCAAGGTGACTCGCCCCCATATTGAACGTGGACTTGCGGCGGAAGGCAGTTTGAAAATTGAAGATGCAACACACCAGGATCTGCGAACACTGGTCTGTGCCCAATGCCATTCAGAATATTACTTTAAACCCACTGAATGGACGGATAAAGACGGAAACAAAAAAGTTGCCAAGGTCGTTACTTTCCCATGGGCCAAGGGTTTTGCGGTTGAAGACATGGAAGCCTATTATGATGACATTAATTTTGTGGATTGGACCCATAAAGTCAGCAAGACTCCCATGTTGAAGGCGCAGCATCCTGGTTATGAGATTTATAAGACCGGTGCACACGGTTTAAACGATGTTTCATGCGCAGATTGTCATATGCCATACAAGCGTGAGGGTGGTGTTAAATACTCGTCTCACAATGTAGGCAACCCACTGGATGATATTGCCAACACCTGTCTCAACTGTCATAACGAAGATGAGGAAACCCTGCGCAATACTGTTGCCAGAAAGCTTGCCCGAAAGAATGAGCTGAGCACGACGGCAATGGATGTTATTGCCAAGGCTCATCTTGAGGCAGGAAAGGCTCTGGAACTTGGTGCAACTGCAGCGGAAATGAAACCGATTCAGCTGGACATCAGGCATGCCCAGTGGAGATGGGATTATTCCATCGCCAGTCATGGATCATTCTTCCATGCGCCGGAAGAGACCTTGAGGATTTTGGCTACGGCCATCAACAAGGGCCAGGATGCACGCGTGAAGCTGAGAACAGTTCTGGCACGCTACAACGCAGCTGAGTTTGTGGCACCTGATTTTTCAACCAAGCAAAAAGCTCAGCAGCTGACTGGATTACCATTTCAGAAGCTGGTTGATGAGAAGACTGTATTCCTGAACACTCTGAGAGAAGAGTGGATTAAGGAGGCAACGGAGAAAGGACTGTATGATCCGGAAACAATGAAGGGGGTAGAGTTTAAGACTTCATACCAATAACGATTGTTTCTTGTAAAATTTCATAATTGATCTTTTACCGCCAGCCCCATCCGCCGCAAGGTAGATGGGGCTGGCTCGTTTTTATGGACCATGTGAGCAAATGAGTATCTGTGGGGTGGAATGCAATTACCACCAATCAAGGAACGAGACACCAAGGCCAATACTTGTCTGCTTATGATTGTAGTCGATGAGGCTCTCACCGTAACCGCTGAAGATTTGCACGTACCCTTTGAAGGTTTTGGAAAGAGGAAAGCCCCAATCCAATTGCACAGCCCCGCGGCCACCTGACAAACTATAGCGGCCCAGGGCAGAGTAGATATTTTCTCCCCGTTTGTATTTAATCAACAGATCTCCATCGCCTAAATAGCGTGTGATGTCTGGGTTGTCGTCAGACTCGATCCCTTCCGGCAGGCGAACCCATGGCCGGACCAGCAGGCTGAGGTTGCCCTGTTCAAGGCCAAATTGGGCATAAACCCTGTTCCAGCTGCGTGATCTCGGCAGTCCGCGGCCATTGGACTCGTGTGCCAGGCCAAGGTTTAACATGCGCCATTGGAATCCGGGCAGTTCAACGTCTGTCCGCCAGGAAAAAATAACCTCGGGCTCGTAATTTGTTTCGCGAAAAGGGGAAGAGGTGTCCTTGTTGTAAAGCAACCAGTGCGATTGTTGTGTATAGGCAAACCACAGAGTACCGTTGTCTCCAAGTATGTCCTCCCAGACCTTGGTCTTAAAGCTCAGTTGGAATTTGACAGCTGTGCTGGCAGATGCTTCCGGAGAAAGGACAGAGTGGTCAGGTGCTGGAGAATATGGTGGTTCATTGGTACTGTTGGTGGAGGTAATGGGGAGAATATAGACGGGTTTGTATTCACGAAAGTGGAAGGTCCCCTTTTTTGAATCTTCATCAAGCTCCCAGTTTTTACCAAGAATTGAATTTTTTGCTGCAGCCACAGGATGTTTTATTGTTGGGAGCTTTTCAGAATCAGCGGTGGATGCTGTGACGGTGCGAAGCTGTGTTGTTATTTGATCGTAGCAGGCAAGGCGTTTTGAATCGGAAATGATGCTTGTGCATTTCTCATAGTCAGAAGCCGGGGCCAGAGTCGGCCAGGTCATGAGAGAGGTGCAAACCAGGAAAAGGCGGGACCATGTTCGTATGGGCTTCATTGTTTGGAACTCCACAGTTGAGAAAGATATCTGTCAAAAAGGTGCATGTCAGGAGTTGGGTGTAGCTGTGGCACGATGAAAGTTGTGTCTATGTGCCCTTATTCTGCTCTCAGTCTCTTTTGTTGTTTTTTCTTTTTTTGAGGATTTCTCGCCATTTATTGAGCCTGTCCTTGACCAGTGCCTCGTAGCCGCGCGTGGTGGGTTGATAAAAACGGCGTCCAGTTAACAGGGCTGGCAGATGCTCCTGGTCGACCAGGCCCTCGGCCTGATCGTGGGCGTATTGGTAGCCTTGGCCGTAGCCCAGTTCTTTCATGAGGCTGGTGGGAGCATTGCGTAAGTGAGTGGGTACCGGTAGGCTGCCGCTCTTCTTGATTGTCCTGCAAATCTCGCTTTCGGCCCGGTAGAGGGCATTGCTCTTGGGAGCGGTGGCCAGATAGACTGTGGCTTGGGCTAAGGCTAATCTGCCTTCGGGTAGGCCGAGGGTCTGGTAGGCTCCCTGGCAGGCCATGGTCTGAGTCAGGGCTTGAGGGTCGGCTACACCGATATCTTCGGAAGCAAAGCGAATCAAACGTCTGCTGATATAAAGAGGGTCTTCTCCCGCCTCAAGCATTCTGTAGAGCCAGTAGAGTGCGCCGTCCGGATCTGAGTCGCGCAGGCTTTTATGCAGGGCTGAGATCAGATTGTAATGTTCCTCGCCATCCTTGTCATAACGCAGGCCCTTGCGTTGAGAGGCCTCTTCAATGTCTTTTTCTTCAATCAGTGGATTATCTGAGTTTGCTGTGCGTTCCAGGCACAGGGCCGCGGCAATTTCAAGAATGTTGAGACCCATACGGCCATCGCCGTCACCAAATCCGGCCAGAAGGTCCAGGGCGGATCCCGTGATTTTCAGCTTGAATTCACCCAGCCCATGGTCGGAATCATCAAGGGCACGTCGGAAGATGGTCTTGAGTTCATCAAGTGTCAGACTGTTGAGGACTAAAACCCGACAGCGGGAGAGGAGTGGAGCGATGACATTGAACGATGGGTTTTCGGTGGTTGCACCAATGAGAGTAAACAGGCCGCTCTCAACATGGGGGAGAAAGGCGTCCTGCTGGCTTTTATTGAAACGATGGATTTCATCGATGAAAAAAAGAGTGGCCCGGTTTTCCTTCTCTCGCAATTCCCCAGCTTCCTCAACGATCTTTCGTACCTCTTTGACACCTGAGAGGACGGCCGAGAAATGGACAAAATGGGCGTCAATGTGACGGGCAAGAATCCGGGCCAATGTGGTTTTGCCGGTACCGGGAGGCCCCCAGAGAATAATCGAGGGCAGGGAGCCGGCCGTGATCAGGCTGGAGAGCATCTTGCCCGGTCCCAGAAGTTGCTCCTGGCCGATAAAGTCCTTGATCTGTGAGGGACGCATGCGCTCGGCCAAAGGTGCGCCGTACTGCAGGGGCTTGCGTATGTCGGGGGGGCTGGTTGTGGAATTCATAGTGATTCCCTGGGTTGAGGCTGATCAGATGGCATCTCCTGATTCCGGATAGACACAGGTCTCGCCGAGATAGTTCTTGAAAACGAGATCATCGCCTTGTTTGAGGATGTACTCCGGGGTGAGTGGGATTTTTCCTTTACCGCCTGGGCCGTCGAGAACAAAGGTCGGTATGGCCATGCCCGAGATATGCCCGATCAGCTGTCGCATGATGGAAATTCCCTGGTTTGAGGGCGTACGGAAATGATTCGTGCCGAGAGTCAGATCACCCTGGAAGAGATAATAGGGGCGCACTCGCATTTTGAGTAAGCCCAGAAAGAGCTGGCGCAGGGTTTCGGCGTTATTGTTTACGTTTTTGAGGAGCACTGTCTGACAACCCAGCGGGATGCCGGCATTGGCCAGGAGTCCGCAGGCATGAAAGGCTTCCGGTGTTAATTCGCGAGGATGATTGAAATGGGTATTGATGTAAAGCGGGTGGTGTTTGCCAAGTATTGCGGCGAGTTTTTCTGTGATTCGCATGGGCAGGGTGCAGGGGACACGGGTTCCCATACGGATTACCTCAATTGTGGGGATCTCGCGTAGTCGGGTCAGAAGTTCATCAAGGCGTTCGTCAGAGAGGAGTAGCGGATCCCCTCCTGAGATGAGAATCTCCCGTACCTGCGGGGTCTGGTGCAGGTAACGAATGGCCTCATTCAGATCTGATGGGGAGATGGCCATTTTCTTTGTACCCACCTTGCGTTTGCGCGTACAGAAACGGCAATACATGGCACATTGATTGGTGACCAGAAGCAATACACGGTCTGGGTATTTGTGAACCAGATTCGGAACAGGGGAGAGATCTTCTTCGCCCAAAGGATCACTTATGCAGACAGGATCATGGAGTTCAGGGAGGTCTGGTATGGCTTGTCGCCAGATGGGATCTCCAGGTCTCTCAATGAGCTGTAAATAATAGGGGTTGATTCGCATTGGAAAGGTTGCGATAACCGTTTCCAATGGAGTATGATCCCTACGTAAATGAGCGGGTAATTGTGCCGGCTCTGTGAGCGAATCTTTGAGTAGTTGTTGCCAGTCTTCCATGGCCGGCTATTATGGTGCATCGCTGACTGGTTGTCAATTTATCAAGGGGCCGGAACGGCCCAGAGGGACAAAATGTCTGAAAATCTGTATGGCTTCAAGTATGACGAGTATGGTAACACCCGAGAAATTATGGTTTATGCCAGCGGTACTGAAGTTCATTCCACCGGCTTTGTTAATAAAGGAACCGCTTTTACGGACTCTGAGCGTACTCGACTTGGGATGGATGGTCTGTTACCTCCGTCTGTGCGCAGTTTGGATCATCAGGTGGAAAATTCCCTGATCAAGGTGCAGTCCAAAGAAAGTGATATTGAAAAATTTATTTATCTCCGTTCTCTTTTTGATCGCAATGTGACTTTGGCTCATGCCACCATCAAGAATGATATTGAGAACCTTATGGGGATTATCTATACCCCGACTGTGGGTCTTGCCGTTCAGCAGTATTCATCCATGTTTCGTCAGGCCAACGGGCTTCATTTTTATCCCGGTAATATCGATCAGGCCGAGGATATTCTCAGACGTCAACTGCATCGTGATGTGCGGGTAGCTGTGGTTACTGACAATCAGGGTATCCTTGGTATCGGCGATCAGGGTGCGGGTGGTATTGCCATCTGTCTGGGGAAACTGATGCTTTATACTCAAGGCGCAGGGGTTGCCCCGTGGCACTGTCTGCCCATCTCGCTCGATGTGGGCACCGACAATGAAGCCCTGCTCTCGGACAGCGAGTATCTGGGCTGGCGTCACCGTCGACTCCGTGGTGATGAGTATATGGACTTCATCCGGCGCTTTGCCCGAGCCTTCCGTAATGTTTTTCCCAACGCTCTTTGTCAGTGGGAGGACTTCTCCAAACAGAACGCCTTTGCTATCCGTGATGAGTACTTTCATGATCTGATTTCCTTTAACGATGATATTCAGGGTACCGGAGCTGTGACACTTGCAGGAATTCTGACTGCCATGAAAATCAAACAGGAAAAGTTGACAGATCAGGTCTTTTTGATTCACGGCGCAGGTGCTGGTGGTGTGGGTGTCGCTGAGCAGATTAAGGTGGCTATGGTTGAGCAGGGGATGAGTGAGCAGGATGCTGCTGATCGTATCTTTACTCTGGATTCCCGTGGGGTGGTTACGACCGATCGTGACATAGAGCCTTATAAACTTAAATTCGCCAAGGATAAATCTCGTTTTGCATGGCTGCAGGATGGTGCAAATAACAATCTGGCCGGTGTCGTGCGAGAGGCGGGTGTCACTGTTTTGATTGGTACTTCGGGCCAGGGTGGCTGTTTTACCCAGGAGGTCGTTGAGGGTGTGCTGGTCAATACCGAACGGCCAGTGGTTATGCCGTTGTCTAATCCCACGGTGATGACCGAGGCCCTGCCGGAAGATATTTATCGTTGGACGGACGGGAAGGCTTTGGTTGCAACGGGAAGTCCTTTTCCGCCTGTGGTTCATAATGGCAATACCTACAGGGTTGGTCAGTGTAATAATGTCTTTGTCTTCCCGGGTGTTGGTCTGGGTGTTCTTGCCTCAGGTGCTCGCGAAGTTCAGCCGGAGTTTTTTACTGCCGCAGCCCTTGCCGTCTCAGATTATGTGACCAAGGCAGAGATGGAGGAAGGGTGTCTGGTCCCTCAGGTCTCTGCACTGCGTGAGGTGAGCGAAAAGGTGGCCCTTGCCGTGGGAATGGCTGCAATTAAGGCAGGAGTCAGCCGCCCATGTGCATTCTCTACCTTCCAGCATGAAAATGATGAAATGCGTTTGAGCGAGTTGATCAAGCGAATGCGTTGGGAGCCCAACTATTTACCGCTGGTTGCCATGTAAAGCAATCCGGGGCTGTTTTGCCCTCTGGTACGTATGGATGCAGCGTTTTGCTGCCCTGGGATCCCTCGTCAGCCTTTTGGCTTTCGGGGGATCTTGCGTTTACTCTCATTTTTTCTTTGAAATTTCAGACAATTAAGCAGTGCTGGCAAAAGGTGGAGGATTTCTTTTTTGGCCAACTGCAAAAAAACTGATAATAGATTTAAAAAAAATTGAATACGAACTTGAATAAAAGTAAAAAAAAAGGTAATTTCGGTACTCTTACATTGTAGTTGTGATGAGGTTTGTGTCGATGTTTCATTAGCTATTCACGGATGTTGAGCTGATTGAGGCATGGCTGATCAGATAGAGTTTCTACACAGAGGATATAAGGCATGGCAGCAAATATCATTAGCGGAACCGAGGTCGCCAAGGCGATTAGGGAAGAGTTGAAGGTTGAAGTGGCGGAGTTGACAGAGAAGCACGGAATTGTACCGGGTCTGGTAACAATTCTTGTGGGTGAGGATCCTGCTTCACAGTCCTATGTTGCTGCTAAAAACAAGAGTGCCCACGCGCTCGGTATTCACTCAGAGCAGGTCACTCTCGATGTTGATACCCCTGAAGCCGATCTTCTGGCCTTGGTTGAAAAGTATAATAACGATCCCAAGATTAACGGTATACTGGTTCAGTTGCCTCTGCCCAAGCATATCAATGAGGCCAATGTTCTGTATGCCATCAATCCTGATAAGGATGTGGATGGCTTCCATCCTGTCAATGTGGGTAAGATGGTTCTTGGTGAGCAGTGCTTCCTGCCTTGTACTCCGCATGGAATTCTTGAGCTGCTGGTTCGCAGCGGTGTTGAGACCAGCGGTGCCGAGGTGGTTGTGGTCGGTCGGAGTAATATTGTGGGTAAGCCCATTGCCAACCTGATGCTGCAGAAGCGTGAAGCCGGAAACGCAACGGTCACCCTCTGTCATACCCGGACCAAAGATATGGCTGCCCATTGCCGACGAGCGGACATCTTGATTGCCGCTGTTGGTGTCCCCAAGATGATTACAGCTGATATGGTTAAGGACGGCGTTGCTGTTATTGATGTCGGTGTGAATCGTATTGGTATGAGCTCAACTGGCAAGGCCATCCTCGCTGGTGATGTTGATTTTGAAGGAGTTAAAGAGAAGGCTTCGTGTATCACCCCGGTGCCTGGTGGTGTTGGTCCAATGACCATTACCATGCTGATGAAAAATACCGTCCAGGCTGCCAAAATGGCCGCCAACCTGATCTAAGACAGGCCTTGCCCTGTTGAAGTATTATACCATTTCGGAGGATAGACAATGAGTACGGACAGAACCGGTCGCGAGACGAGTAATACAATTACGAGTCCTTCTACAATAGACCTGTTGAATCAGGATTTGGCCAAACAGGTAAGGACCACATACGATCGAATCGAAGACCGCGGCATGTCAGCCTGTCTTTTTGGCTCCGGCGGTACCTGTTGTCGTCATTGTAACATGGGCCCCTGTCAGATCATCGACGGTGTTGAGGCCATGGTTGGTATCTGCGGTGCTACCGCTGACACGGTTGCGGCTCGGCATTTTGCTCGGATGATTGCTGCCGGTACCTCCGCCCATACAGATCACGCCCGGGAAATGGTTCGCGGGTTCATTGCCACGGCCAAGGGTGAGACCCCACACGAGATCAAGGACGAGGCTAAGCTGCACATGATGGCCGAAGTGTTTGGTATCGAGATCGAAGGTCGGGACAAGAATGAGATTGCCCTTGAGTTGGGCGAGAAGGCCTTGGCAGAATTTGGTCAGCAGGATGGAACCTTGACTATGCTCAAGCGCGCTCCTGCTAAGCAGCAGAAGATCTGGAAGGAACAGGGCGTTGAGCCACGCGGCATTGATCGTGAGGTGGTCGAAATGATGCATCGCACTCATATGGGTGTGGATCAGGATTACCGCAATCTGATGCTTCAGGGTTCTCGTTGTGCCTTGGCCGATGGCTGGGGGGCTTCAATGCTCTCCACCGAGTTGACTGATATCATGTTCGGTACTCCGGTTCCCAAGCGCGCGATGATCGATTTGGGCGTCTTAAAGGCTGATCACGTTAATGTTACCGTTCATGGACATGAGCCGCTTCTGGCTGAGTCGCTGTGTTTGGCGGCCGAGGACGAAGAGCTTTTGGCCCTGGTCAAAAAGGTGGGTGCCAAGGGCATCAACTTGGCTGGAGTCTGCTGTACCGGTAATGAGATTCTGATGCGTCGTGGTATTCCTGTTGCTGGAAGTTTTATTCAGCAGGAGATGGTGCTGGCCACAGGTGCTGTTGAGGCTATGGTCGTTGATGTTCAATGTGTTATGCAGTCCGTGGCCCAGGTTGTCAAGACCATGCACACTGATATCATTACCACCAACTACCGGGCCAAGATGCCCGATGGTGTTCATATTCAGTTTGAAG
>JACKQG010000819.1_pt1 | contig 43912 bp, 38 predicted proteins | sample 8237621 | NCBI WGS metagenome assembly JACKQG01 (sample SAMN15677084, study PRJNA649215) | marine metagenome | biome: marine; feature: Black Sea; material: saline water; isolation source: suspended particulate matter (SPM) from the Black Sea western gyre | collected 2013-06-09/2013-06-10 | depth... | reverse complement strand
GCATTGTCGCCCTTGCAGCGGGCTGGCTGTTCGCAATAAAGTTTGCAGACAGGATATACATCAGCCCCGAGGCGGAATCGCCGGAGCAGGAGACTCAGGAACTTACCACCGAAGCACCTTCAGCTCTCAGGTCTGTGGTTCCAATCTTTCTGCCTATATTTTTGATTGTAGCCAGGTCAATCGGAGATTTCCCAAGCCATCCATTCGGCCAGGGGGATGCGGCGGCTGTCATCGGCTTTTTAGGTCAGCCGGTAGTGGCGCTTCTCGCAGGCGTTTTCTTTGCTCTGCTGCTGCCGAAAAAAATAACCACTGAAATGCTTTCCGCTTCCGGCTGGGTCGGCCAGGCGGTAGTTGCCGCGGCAACTATCATTATTATAACCGGCTGCGGCGGCGCCTTCGGAAAGGTACTGCAGAACTCAGGAATCGCAGATGTCGTGAAGGGATATCTTGGCGAAAGTGCAGGCTTAAGTATCTGGCTGCCTTTCATCATCGCCGCGGCGCTCAAAACGGCACAGGGCTCGTCAACCGTAGCCATCATTACTACAGCGGGTATCGTAGCGCCGCTTTTGGGGACGCTCGGCCTCGAAAGTCCGACAGCGAGAGCGCTTGCTGTGGTGGCGATAGGCGCGGGCTCTATGGTGGTCAGTCATGCAAATGACAGTTATTTCTGGGTAGTGACAGGTCTGTCTAAAATGAGCGTCAAGCAGGGTTATAAACTGCAAACACTCGGGACACTCATAGAAGGCGGTAGCGCAGCCGTTACGTTATGGATTATCAGTCTGATCGTTCTCTAAAGAACAAATAACTCTTGATGGAATTTTATTTTTATGAAAATCGTCATTGCAACAGACTCGTTCAAAGGGACCCTCAAAGCTTACGAGGCATGTGAAATCATCGCAAAGGCCATCGCAGAAATCGCACCCGATGCTCAGCTTTTCATAAAACCAATGGCCGATGGCGGTGAGGGCACTGCAGTGGCAATGATTAAAGCAGCCAACGGTCGATGGATTCCGAAAACGGTAATGGGTCCGGTACCGGATATGCAGGTCGAAGCGGGATTTGCGTGGTTCGATGACAAAACAGCTCTTGTCGAAATGGCTTCGGCCAGCGGGCTCGAACTGCTTTCTTCTGAGCAGATGAACCCGCTCAAAACAACCACCTACGGGACAGGTGAGCTTATTAAAGCCGCTCTTGAATACGGCGGGCGGAAAATCTTACTGGCGGTAGGCGGCAGCGCAACTGTTGACGGCGGCCTCGGAGCAGCAATGGCTTTAGGGTGGGAAATCCTTGATAGCCAGGACAGTCCAATCCCACTCGGGGGTGCGGCCCTTGAGAAAATTAAAAAAATAGTCAAGCCTGAAAACCTTAATCTTGTTCCGGTAGAAGTCCTCTGTGATTGCGACAATCCACTCTGCGGTGAGAATGGTGCAGCCAAAGTTTACGGCCCTCAAAAAGGTGCGACAGAGAAAATGGTAGAGCAACTGGAAAAAGGCCTTGCTCACTTAGCCAGACTCGTGAGTAAACAACTTGGTCGTGACATTAATGTCCCCGGAGCGGGCGCAGCCGGGGGACTTGCCGGAGGTGCTATAGCTTTTATGAATGCCGATGTCGTATCCGGCATAGAAACGATAATGGCACATAGCAACCTCTTCGCCGAGCTTGAATCCGCCGACTGGGTTATTACGGGTGAAGGCTCTTTCGACTCACAATCGCTCTATGGAAAGGTTGTTTCCGGAATCTTAAAATCAGCCTTACAGTCACATACTCGCCTTGCCGTACTCGCAGGTCAGGTCAATATATCTCAACAAGAGTATGAAAAAATTGGAATAACCGCTGCCATATCCTGTAAAGATGAAAATATGTCGCTCGATTACGCGCTCGAAAACAACCGCGAGCTGCTCCGCTCGGCCGCACAGCGTTTTGCGAAGCAATACCTGTGTGATTGCTACTGAAATAGTACGATAGAACCTGCAGAAATGTGATTAAGTTTGATTTTTACATGTCCGAAATTTAAGATATGGTATCTGCACAACTTAAGCAAAACAACCCGGATTTTGGCTGAGCCAATCGATAACTTGTGAAAATGAGAAAATAATGCGCAAGCCGGCCGTATATCTTATTATTGGTATCAGTATAGTGGCTGTTGTCGTAGTCTTACTAATTGCTCTCTATGTGCCCGGGCCTCGGATAGAGGATATATTAGCACTTTACCGGGATGATGCCGAATACAAAAGTCTGGTGATTCGCTATCCGTTTAACGAGACACTTTTTCCACCGGAAATCGTGCCCCCGACATTTCAATGGGAAGACGACAGCTCCAAATCCGACAGATGGCTTTTGACAATCAATTTCCAGGATAACGAGGAGCGTATCAATATCCTCCTCAATGAACCTCAGTGGACGCCTGAATCGGACCAGTGGGAGCTTATCAAGAAGCGCTCCCTGGAAAAGCAGGCAGTCGTTACTATTCTGGGCGTTAATCGCTGGGGCCGGTGGAAAATCCTTTCGGCAGGCAAAATCTCAATCAAAACATCCGAAGATTCCGTCGGGGCACCGTTGTTCTACCGGGAAGTGAACCTGCCCTTTATCGATGCCGTCAAGGACCCTACAAACATTCGTTGGCGCTTCGGTGACATCTCTTCGCCGCAGCAGCCTCCGATTATTCTGGAGAAACTGCCGGTCTGTGGTAACTGTCACTCGTTTTCCGCAAACGGTGAGACCCTCGCAATGGATGTGGATTATGCCAACAACAAGGGGTCATACGTTATAACAGAAGTCGCCGAACAAATGCTTCTTGCTCCCAGTGACATCATAACGTGGAGTGACTACATGGAGGAAGACGGCCAGCAGACCTTCGGCCTTCTTTCGCAGATATCCCCGGACGGCAGGTTTGTAGTTAGCACGGTCAAAGATGAATCTGTTTTTGTTCCGAAACCGGAACTGGCCTTTTCGCAATTGTTTTTCCCTATCAAAGGCATCCTGGTTATTTATAACAGGCAAACGGGCGAGTTCACGGCACTGCCCGGAGCGGATGACCCACAATATGTACAAAGTAATCCGGTCTGGAGCCCGGACGGTAAATATATTGTTTTTGCCAGAACGGAAGCCTACAAGCTCAAGAACGTCAGCGGCCCGCGAAAGGTGCTTCTTAGTCCGGAACAATGCGAGGAATTCCTTAAAGATGGAAAACAATTTTTGTTCGATTTGTACAGGATTCCATTTAACGACGGAAAAGGCGGCAAACCAGAGCCAATCGAAGGGGCATCCAAAAACGGTATGAGTAACTATTTCGCGAAATACTCACCCGACGGCAAATGGATTGTGTTCTGTAAAGCGAAAAGCTATATGCTTCTTCAGCCAGACAGCGAACTGTATATCATCCCGGCCAAGGGGGGCAAGGCCAGTAAATTGCGCGCCAACACAAACCGGATGAACTCCTGGCACAGCTTCTCACCGAACAGCAGATGGCTGGTGTTTTCTTCAAAAGCAAATTCAGCTTATACCCAGCTTTTCCTCACCCATATCGATGAGGAGGGACGGAGCAGTCCCGCCGTGTTGCTGTCGCAATTTACCGCCCAAGACAGAGCCGCCAATATACCGGAATTTGTCAATATCAAACCGGCCGCTATTAAAACAATCCGTGATAAATTTGTTGATGACACATCTTATCTTAGGGCTGCGGATGAATACCTCAAAGCCGATGATTTTGCCGGCGCAGAGCGTCAATGCAGAAAATCGCTGGAGCTGAATCCTAAAAATGCGGAGGCGAATTGTACCCTCGGCGTGGCACTGGCCCGGCAGGGAAAGGTTGATGAGGCAATCGGGTATTTCTCAGAGGCGATAAAGCTTGAACCGGGCTACATCGATGCACATTACAGTCTTGGTCAGGCAATGGCCCGTAAGGGAAAGTTTAATGAGGCAATCAGGCATTTCTCGGCGGTTTTACGGTTTCAGCCGGACCATGCTGAAGCACATGGCTACCTCGGGTCTCTTCTGCTCGCCGGAGGGATGCTTAAAGAGGCTACTGTTCATTTGTCAGAGGCGATACGTCTTGACCCGAACTATGCCGACGCACACTACAATATGGGCCAGGTAATGTATCGGCAGGGGCAACTTGATGCGGCAATCAGGCATTTGTCGCAGGCCGTCCAGCTTAAACCTGATGACGCCCAGGCACACTACAAACTTGCATTGGCATTAGCCCAACAGAAACAGACCGACCAGGCCCTTAGGCATTACTCCAAAGCTGTCTCTCTTAAGCCGGAAGTTGATACATCGCCTCTGCTGCACCACTATTTTGCAACAAGCTACGCTGAAGCCCGCCGGTTCCGCGAAGCGGTCGTGTCCGAAGAAAAGGCCCTTAAACTCGCCCGCGCAGCAGGATACCAAAAGCTCGAACAGGAATTTACAAAAAGGCTCGAAATCTACAAACAGCTCGATAATTCTCCAAATAAATAATGCAATAACGGGAGTTTTACAAAATGCATTCGGTTGAATGGCCAATTTCAGCAATATTTGAAACTTTATGGGACACAAAGGTTTTTATGAAAATCATCTTTTTTTTTCCGAACACTACTTCTATAAAACTGGTATAATAAACACTTGGAGAATGTGTGTTTTCGAGAAAGTTTGAAAACTGAATGCTAATTTTTTAATGAGGGTAGTTCCAATGAGTCTGAAAAACACTAAAAATTTGCTTGTTATCGCTGCTGTTTTAGTCGCTGTATTGGCAGGGACGGTTTTGCTGGGTAATTACACGAATATTTTATCGACCGGCTCGCAGCCCAAAACCTGCCAGGCAACAAAAAATGCGACATGTACGGCTTCGCAGGCTGTTTTTGCAAGCAGCGCTGAAGGAGAATGTACTCGAAAGGCCGAGTGTGGGTCTGCCGAAAAGACTTGTCCGCTCGATCCAACCAAGCCTTGCTGTGCTCAAGAAGGTTCAAAGGACTGCCCGGCAGATTGCACCAAGCCTTGTTGCGCTGGAGAGGCTGCACCGGGTTGTTGCCCAAAATCCGATGCAACTGCTGCCAAGACGGGTTGCTGCCCAGTGGCAAGCACCACAACTGAGTAAGTACCTGTTATTACAATGCGAAAACAGATTATCCGTAAAACGTAATTGTTGCCCGTTACAGGGCTGAAGATTTATTTTAGGAAAAGGCCGACTCATTAGAGCCGGCCTTTTTTATGCGCCAACCACTTCAAAATCAATATAATAAAAAAACTTTAAAGCAGTATTTTCAGCGCCCATTTTGAGTGCAACAATGAGTCTGAATTAATAGAAGCTGAGTCAGCGAAAGTAAATAATGCCCGGGACTCCGGAGAAAGAAAGGTCAGTGACTCAAAAACCGGATACAACATTAGTCAGGTCAGCTATCGACGGTGATGCAGAGGGCTTTACGGAATTGTGCCATCGTTATTATCCGGCTATGGTTGCAATTGCACATTCGGTACTTGGCGACAGGCACTTAGCTGAAGACGCAGCTCAGCAGGCATTCGCAAAGGCCGCGGTGAAGCTGCCACAGTTAAAAAAAGAGAATCGATTTGCCGGCTGGCTTGCCGTAATTTGCAGGAACATCGCAAAAGATATTGCCCGAAGGACAGAGAACCTTCAAAGTGCCGATGAACTTTCGATAGCAGCAACTGAACCGAGGGACGATGAGACTACTGAGGTCGTAAGGCAAGCCATAAGCAAACTTCCGGCTTCTGCAAGAGAGCTGATTTTTCTGCGGTTCTATGACGGTATGTCTTACGAGCAGATATCGGCGGTTTTGGGTATCTCTGAACAGGCCATAAACGGAAGGCTGCGAAGAGTAAAGAAAAAATTGGCCGGTTACTTAGGGCGAAATGGTTTTGGTGAGGTTTGATTATGAACGAGCAAAGAAATGAAAAACGGATAGATGAACTAATATCCCGCACCATCAACACGGCAAAGCCACAGTTCGACGCCGAGAAATGGAAGCAAAAATACCCCGAAGAATACCAAGTACTCCTTTCTCGTGCAGCTAAAGGGGATTCGGTCAAGCAGCCAAAAATATTGAAAGTAATCCTAAAAAGCCCGCTAACCAAAATTGCCGCAGCGGCTGTGATAATCTTAGGTGTAAGCATTTTTATTACTCACCAGGAGCCGGGCGAACAGGAACAGCCTAAGATTGCTGAAGTTACAAAAAGTCCGGTTGAAATGATGACGGCGATATCGCTCGAACGCGCATTTCGGCGAGGAGGAATAGAAGCAGTAGAAGAACAATGCAAACAGGCTTATAAGCCAATTGGACCGCGGCCTGGAAGCTTACCAATCGAGTGGATACTCGCAGAATTTAACGGTAATGGTAGAAGTTCAGAAAGGACGAAACCATGAAAACAAACAAAAGCATAAAAACAAGAACGGTGACATTTGCTGTTTTGGTACTACTCGTATCAGCAACGTCAGCCTGTGCATACCCGCCCGACAATGCGGCAGTGCTTTATTACAAGGCTTTCACGCTGTATGAATCCCCGGACAACATTGGTAACATGCTGTGGGACTACTGGAAGGGTAAAATTAAATCAAACGAGAAAATAGAGGAATGCCTGAAAAAGAATCGCAGAATCATAGATATGGTTCTCGATGCCTCCCGGATAGACCATTGTGACTGGGGATTGGACTATTCCCAGGGCACAGAAGTACTGCTGCCACCTCATCACAAGGCCAGAGATATATTCGCGCTGCTTGCTGCTGAAGCAAGAACGCAGGCCGACAGGGGCGATTACAAAAAAGCCCTGGGTCGCTGCATAAGTATATACAGGATGGCACGACATCTCAACGAGCGTCCAATCATAAGCTACCTTGTAGGTATCGCTATAAATGGCGCAAATAATCAATGTATCACTCACTTTCTATCGGAGATGCCACAAGAGGCAGAGATTTTGACCTGGTTGAGAGGTGAACTCACAGAACTCGACAAGCAACCATTCTCCATAGAACCGGTGCTTCGCTGGAAACGCGAAGCGGGGATAATATCTATGTCCCCGGAAAAAATCAACGATGTAGTACAGTCCGGCCTTGACGATGGTCCCACCAAAAAGAAAATCCTTGAAAGGATTCGCACGGCCAACCAGCAATTCTTTGCTAAAAACATCACTTATTGGAACAACTATATGGACGGCATTGAAGCGGCTTTCGACCTGCCGTATCCACAAGGATATGCAAAGCTTAAGAAGTTAGACGAAGAACTGACTAAAGAATTCAATAAAAATACCGATGCGACCTTGACTGCTGTTTTTGGACCCACATGGCAGAGAATTTACAGCTTATCAATAAGATTGAATACTCACTCTAACGCCCTTAAGGCAGCTATTGAGATTTATATGATAAAGGCCAGGACCGGCAAACTGCCTAATGCTTTGCCTGCCGGTCTGCCGGGAGATTTATTCAGCGGCAAGGATTTTAAGTACGAGAAAACTAAAGACGGTTTTACTCTTCGCTGCCATGGCAAAGACTTAGACAAGGATGAAACATATAGTTACGAATTTAAAGTCAAATAGTGGTTTACATATATAATCAGCAACAAAAGGCCGGGCTTAAAAATCCGGCCTTTTTCATACCCTTTAGGCTGCAAAGCTACTAAAATTATACAAAATTCTGTTTTTCCTTTGAGTAAAATGCATACCTCGATTGTTGTATAGATGACAATCGATTGTCTTGTCTTTAGCAGGCGGCCGGCTGATGTTGGATGACAAATTATTAGTATGGAAATTCAATCGTGGAAGTGTAAATGCCTTGTCACGCATTTACGAAAAGTACCGCGATGATTTGCTGAGGCTGGCGGCCGCTCTTTTAAATGACATCGGTGATGCAGAGGACATTGTGCAGGACGTTTTCTTTAACTTCGCGCAATCCGCCGGACAGTTTCAGCTTACCGGAAGTCTTAAGGGGTACCTGGCAACCTGCGTAGCCAATCGTGCACGAAACAGAAACATAGCTACACACCGGCGGCGGACCAACCGGTGGAATGGGAACGCGCCTGTGACATCAAATTTAGAAACACCAGACCAATGGTTAATGAACGGTGAAGAGCTAAGAAAAATGAGTGATGCAATATCTAAACTACCATATGAACAGCGGGAAGCAATAACCTTACATTTATATGGCAGGATGAAATTCAGAGAAATAGGTGTGCTGCAAGAGGTATCAATCAAGACTGCCCAAAGTCGGTACCGATGCGGATTAGACAGACTGCGTTTATTACTGAACAGCGAGGTGCAAAAGTGAGCTCAACAGAAGACATAGAGAAGCGTATCAAAAATGTTGATATTGTCATCGATTCGGAACGCAACAAAAAGGTATTCAGCAATATTTTGCAGGCATTTGAGAAATCAAAAGCGAAAGAATTTGCTCCGACTGGTCCGAATATATGGAGAATAATTCTAAAAAGCCCGCTCCCCAATATTGCCGCAGCAGCCGTGATAATCTTAGCGGTAAGCTTTTTTATAACTCACCAGGAGCCGAGCAAACAGGAGCAACCCAACATAGTAGAAGTTACAAAATCGCCGGTTGAAATGATGACGTCGATATCACTCGAACGCGCATTTCGGAGAGGAGGAATAGAAGCCGTAGAGAATCAATGTGAGCAAGCTTTGAAATTGTTAGGAACACGGACTGACGGCTTGTCATCTCAGGAATTACTTAGCGAATTTAATGGTTCATAAATTGAAAGGACAAAATCATGAAAACAGTTACAACCAACAAATTAACAAAGTTTACGAGCTTTATTCTGACACTACTTATACTAAGTTCTCCGGTCTTCGCCTATCCACCGGACCCTGATAATGCAGCCCTGCTGTATTATCAGGCTTACATTTCCTATGAAAAAGCTGACGACACTATGGAGGATATGGTTGCCGATTTATCAAGGGGCAACATCGAACCAAATGAAAGAATCAAAAAATATATCGAAAGCTGCCGGGCAGCAATTGACCTTGCAGCGGCCGCAACCGAGATTCCAAATTGTAATTGGGGTTTGAAATATTCCGATGGAGTATCGATCAACCTGGCCCATGTTGCTCAGACGAGAAAGCTGGTCTTTCTTATTACTGCAGAGGCTAGGATTCTGGCAGCCGAAGGCGATTACCAGAAAGCTATTAACCGCTGTTTAACAGTTCATAAGATAGGCAAACATGTTGGCGATGATACACCCATTTCCTTTTTGGTATCGATGTCAATAGACAAGATGGTTGCCAGTCGCATTCAGGATATCCTTGCCGACATGCAACCGGACCTGGAAACCTTAACATGTCTCAAGGCGAAATTAGCAGAGGTACCGTTCAAAACACCGTCACTGAGGTTCGCGATGCGCTCTGAGAAAGAATGCTTTTCTTCAGAAATGCAAGTTGATAGACGTGATAAACTACTTGCTTTGTGTTCCGGGCCAGAAGAAGTTGGGGACCTTGAGAAAATGGCCATTAAGCGAGTTACTGAAGGTGATGAAGTGTTTTTCGCCAAAAACAGGGATTATTATATAAAGCATATGAATTCTCTCGATGAGGTTCTGGAAAGTTCGATACCTTATGCCGAGGTTTATAGTCGGCTGGAGCAATTGAATGAAAGGCCGGGGAAAGAGATCACCGAGAATCCTGCTGCAACACTGACCTCTCTTCTGACACCTGCGTTCGGTAGAATTTATAGTATTGAGATAAGGACGAAAACAATTTCCAACTCCATCAGGACAGCAGTTGAGATTTATATGATAAAGGCTAAGAGCGGCAAGCTGCCTGATACCTTGCCTGACGGTCTGCCGGGAGATTTATTCAGCGGCAAGGATTTTAAGTACGAGAAAACTGCCGACGGCTTTGCCCTCCGCTGCCAGGGCGAGGAATTCCAAAAAGGACGTATGAGGCGGATGCTCGAATTCAAGGTCAAAAAGTAACTTTAAAATATCATCAGTGGAAAAAGCCGGGTTTGAAAGCCCGGCTTTTTTTGTAACTTTTCAGAAAAATTAGACTAAAATTGACGGGTTATTCGTTGTACCGGTGAGAAAGTGCCAACACTTTGTCGTTGGGCCGGAAATTGACAATGCAATTCGGAAATCAAGAGAGAGAAATATGAAAAAGATAACAGGAGTATTGATAAGCATTGTAGTATTGGCTTTGGGGCTTTTCCTTCTGTTCAACGATTCCGCGGACAAGAACAGCTCGGCTATAGAATCGGATCCATCGAAAGCGGAGGTTTTACCAGACAAGCAGGTGATAAAATACGACGGAGCTTTAGAACCTAACGTCTCCGACGATTCCTCCATCACAAAAGATGAATTCAAGCAACTATCTCAGGAGCAACAGGATGAAATGATGGAAGAGTTTATTATCGACTTCTGGGAAAAAGAATTAGGGCTACTGGATAAAAACCTTCAAGAGAAACGCTTAAGTCTTGATATTTTCAATCGCCCGTACATGAAAACAATAACTGAGAGTGAATATTTTCAATTGTCACCGGAGGACCAGGAGAAAGCAATGGCCGAGGTTGTCGATATTGCTAAAAAGACTCGCAGTTTCGTAAAGGATGTGATTGCCGAAGCCCAGTCCTGCATCACCAAAAAAGATTATGCGAGAGCAGAGGCGTGTCTTTTATACGCATGGGAAGTAGGCAGAGAATTTACTAACAATAAAGATGGCATGTACATCACGCGTGTGGTTGGGATTTCATTTGAAAAGGACGCTTTGAATGAATTGGTCGGAGTATATACACAACTCGGAGACCATTCCAAAGTACAGACAGTCAAGGGGCGTTTATCCGACCTTGAAAAAGAAATGGACGAAATGAGAAACGCGGCAAAGTAATTTGAAGTAATGAATTAAATAACAAAACACTCAGAAATCAGGCCGGGCATGTTTAGCTCGGCTTTTTTTATACGCTTTTTTTGCAAAATTTCTGGGAAATTAGACTAAAATGGATGGGTTATTCGTTATACCGGTAAGAAATGGCCGTTTCTTTGATTGGACAAGTGAATTTGATGGTTGAAGACAACATACTTGTTTGGAAATTTAATCGCGGAAGCAAAGATGCTCTGCGGCGGATCTATGAAAAGTTCAAAGATGACCTGCTGGGATTGGCTATCACCCTGTTAAGAGACAGAAGCCTTGCCGAAGACGTTGTGCACGACGTATTTGTTTCGTTTTCGGGAACTGTGGGTTCTTTCCATCTCAGCGGGACCCTGAAAGGCTATCTTTCAACCTGTGTTGCCAACAGTGCCCGTGACAGGAACCGCCTAAGGTCGCCGCGGCTCGCAGGGCCGGACGTTGTTGAAACAGCCTGCTGCGATTCGGACGGGCCGATTGAAAACGCGATCGGCATCGAGGAATCCGGCGAGCTGCAGAATTTACTGGCCCGGCTTCCATACGAGCAGCGTGAGATTATCGTGCTGCACCTGCATCACGAGATGCGATTTCGGGAAATAGCCAAGGCCCTTGATATTTCGATTAATACTGTCCAGAGCCGATACAGATACGGTTTGGACAAGCTTCGTTCAATATTGAATAGTGTGGTGACAAAATGAGACCGAAAGAAAATATAGAAGAATTCGTAAAAGTCAGAAAGCCGGATGTAACAACCAGCCGCGAAATGGACAAGCGCACCCTGGATGATTCATTAGCAGCTATGGAGCAAACTATGCGGGCTAAATCGGCGGACCACAAGCCGAGCACGGCCCGGATAATTACCCTAAGCAGAATGATTAAGCTTACCGCCGCAGCGGCTGTGATAATAGCAGGTATCAGCTTCTATGTTCACCAGGGCCCGGGTGAGCAAAAAGATACTGCTATGGTTTATGAAGCTGTCGAGTCCCCGGCTGAGATAATGACGATGAAGTCGCTGACAATCGCTTATCGCAGGGGCGGCATAGAAGGAATTGAAAATCAGTGTGAAAAGGCCCTTAAGATTCTGGGACCGCAGCCGGCCAGTTTATCACTGGGAGATTTATTTAACGGTTCCCAAAGCTAAATACAGAAAGGAAAAAACCATGAAAACGATTACTAACAACAAATTAACAACAACTACGTGCATTACTTTGATGCTGCTTATACTAACTTCTCCTGTTTTTGCTTATCCGCCAGACCCTGATAATGCAGCTTTACTTTACTATCAGGCATACATTGCCTATGAAAAATCGGACGATACCATGCAGGAGATGGTGAGTGATTTATCAAGAGACAAAATCGAACCGAATGAAAGAATCAGAAAATACATCGAAAACTGCCGAGGCGCGATTAATCTTGCCGTTGCCGCGGCCGAGGTTCCGAATTGCAACTGGGGTCTGAAATATTCCGACGGATTTGAGATGTTGTTGTCTCACCTTGCTCAGACGAGAAAGCTGGCCTTCATTATAGGCGCCGAGACCCGAATTCTCGCAGCCGACGGCGACTACCAGAAGGCGCTTGACCGCTGCCTGACTCTTCACAAGATGAGCAAGCATATGGGCGACGAGACAATAATTTCAATGTTGGTAGCTATGTCACTTAGCAAGGTGGCGGATAACCACATCCAGTATCTTCTGGCCGAGACGCCGCAGGACCTGAAGACATTGACGTGGTTGAAAAGCCAGCTTGCTATTATAGAAAGCAAGCCACTTTCATCAAGACCTACAACAAAATATGAAAGGGAGCTGTCTCTCGAACATATGCAGCTCGATAAACTAAAGAAGCTCATAGAAATAGTTCTCGGTGAACCTGTTAAACCTGGCAGCAAAGAAGCCGAACAGCTTCGCAATGTGGACCAGACCGTTATTGATAAAAACAGGGCTTACTATATTAAGCATATGGATACACTTCAAACGATTCTAAGTACGCCGATGAACTATGAGAAGGTCTATACCGAGCTTAACAAGCTTAACAAACAGCCGCATAAGGACCTTGCCGAAAACAACACCGATGCTTATCTAACATCAATTATTTCACCGGATTTTAATAGAATTATAAGTGTTGAGACAAGGGACAAAACATTAAACAACGCCGTACGGGCGGCAATCGAGATATATATACAAAAAGCCAAAACCGGCCAATTGCCTGAAACTCTTCCGGAAGGTCTACCGAAAGATTTATTCAGCGGAAAAGATTTCAGGTACGAGAAAACCGCAGACGGTTTTATTCTTCGCTGCCGGGGCAAAGATTTGGATAAGAACGAAACCTACCAATACGAATTTAAAGTCAAATAGTGCTTTACATATATCATCGGCAACAACAGGCCGGGCTTGAAAGCCCGGCCTTTTTTATGCGCATAGATAATAAAAAACGAAAAATTTATTCATAAAAGAGGTTGCGCACAGACACCCTTTACCGTCTATAATAGTGAAGTCTTGAAAGGCAAACATCAGGAGGTTTTTTGCGAGACCGACAGAAAGAACTTTTAGAGCTGTTGGACAAGTCCGGAGCGAATCTATATGCGCTTTTGACCAGGCTGACACTGCGCGAAGATGTTGCCGAGGAATTAATGCAGGAATTATTTATAAAACTCAATAATACAAGCCGGTTCGATAAGGTCAGGAACCGTTACGCTTATGCCCGCAAAACAGCTATTAATCTGGCCTTCGAGTGGCGACGCAACCGTAAGCTGAATCGTGTGGGATTGGACCAGATATCCGAACCGGCTTCCAATGGCAGCTCGCCATTGAATAAACTTATCCGAACGGAAGAGCTGGATGAAATATTAAACGCTGTTGCTAAATTGAATAAAGTGCCCCGCGAGGCCTTCGTAATGCGATATATCCAACAGGAACCTTACGACTATATCGCCGAACAATTGGGTAAGACCCCCCATCACATCCGGGCCCTGTGCTCAAGGGCCTCGAATCGTCTTCGACATATACTTGAACACAACCGGTCACAATCTTTTGTAAAGGAAACACATAATGTCATCAATCAATAACAACCAAATCCACGATCGGCTCAAAATCCTCTCACAGATTGAACCGAGTTCGGAGTCCACCGGCCGTGCAGTGCAGCGGACCCGGGACGCCCTGTTAAACAAAGCAAATGTACATCAATATACTGGCACGACAATATGGCGAAATATATTCAGGAATCCAATAATAAAGTTCGCCGCCGCTGCGGTATTGATGATTGGTTTCGGATACATCGGCGGTAGGCTTTCCGCCGGGCAACCGCTGGATGTCGAAGAACTTCGGGCCGCTCTGGAAAGCTCACTGAGAACGTCTCTGGAACCGGCTCTTCGTAGGGACCTGACCGAGGAGATGAATGAGCGCTGGCAGTCGGCTTTTGCGACTAATTGCGCTCAGCTCAAAGACGAGCTTCAGCAACAGGTTCGACGCGACCTTATGGAGTTCGCCACACAGACTTTAGCCGCATCCGGCACTATGACGAACCAGCGTCTAATAGAGCTCGCCCGGTTAATCGAGGCTGCACGAATAAAGGACCGCGAAAGGATAGAAACAGCCTTCAAGCAAATAGAATTCAACCAAACCCAGCTTGGAAAAAGCCTGCTGGCCATAGCTTCCCGAAAGAACGAACTGCTGGACATTAAGGAGAATTAACCAAATCGCCACCTTCAATGTATCTGATGGCTTGGTTCAAAATGTGTTTATAAAATGTAACAAGCTAATGAAAGGAACAGAAAATGAAATCTTTAACCAGAACAATTATTGTGCTCGTCATTTTTAGTTTGGTGATGGGAAGTTTCGCCTTAGCTGAGAAAGCTCCCAAAGAAAAGTTGTCGACTTATACTATCTCCGGTTCAGTTGGCCTAAGTGACGTGGAAATGCAAGGACTGCCGGGCAATGTTGTTACCGACCAAAGGGGCTATTACAGCGCCACCGTTGAGCACAGCTTTACCGGCACGGTTAGGCCCGTAAAAGAAGGTTACAATATTGAACCAGCCAGTATGATCTACAAAAATATTACCAACAATCGGGATAATCAGAACTATGTATGGAAAATGATTACCTTTATTATTTCCGGCAGAACCGGCTTAAGCGGCGTGGAAATGCAAGGTCTGCCGGGCAAACCTGTTACCGGCAGGGACGGCACTTATCGCGCCGCCGTTAAGTATGGCTGGGACGGTAGGGTTACGCCTATGAAAGAGGGCTACGCCTTTGAGCCACTTGACCTGCAATACAGTAGAGTTATGAAAGACCTGATTAATCAGAACTATAGCCCGAAAAGGATCGGCCCTGCGCCTATATTCGGGCGTAATGTCGGTCGGAAAGTTCTCGTTATCCCCGCTACAGACGTTGAAGTCGAAAGCCTTGTTGCAATAACAGAGGATTTGCAGGTTATGTCCCATATATTCGACGAAAGATTTAAGGAGCCGCAGGAGATTCAAGGAGTATTCGTCGATTTTGGTGATATCTTTGGCCGGGACAGTCGTTCAACGGAAGCTATTTATATACAGGGCTATGGAGTGCTCTTTTTGATGGAAGTAAATTTCACATTCTCACCTCCACCCGAACCGCAGGAGCATGAAGCTCAGGAAACTGAAGAATATATCGACCCGGACTGGCAGCGTGCAAAACAGCAATTATTCTCGCCAAAAGGTTTCGGCGGCGGCGATTTTGCTCAAGAAGAACAATACAGTGCGCAGCAGATTGACCAGATAAAAACAGAGCTTATCAGAACCTTAAAACACTCCGCAAACATTCGAAACTTACAACCGGATGAATGGATAATCCTCACGGTCATCGGGCAAAGCCGGCAAGCCGGCGGGATGTATGAAGACTACTACCGAAGCGCCGCCCCAGGGTCCGGAACTTCCAGATCGAGGGGACGATCCTCTTCGGGCGGAAGGAGCCCTTACGGTGGAGGGGCCGCTATGGGTGGCGGAATGGGCGGTAGTATCGGCGGCGGCGTAATGATGGGTGGCGGTATGGGTGGAATGGCTGGTATGGGTGGAATGGCAGGCGGTGGTATGGGAGGCCAGGCTTTCGGCGGCGGTGTGATGATGGGCGGCGGCATGGGTGGAATGGCCGGCGGGGGCATGGGAGGCCAGGGTTTCGGTGGCGGCATGATGGGCGGTATGGAATACGGAGAAACAGGCTCTGCCTCAACCACGGTCCTGACTATCCGTGCAAAAAAGACGGATGTGGATGCCTTCGCCATAGGTGAACTGGACTTTGAACAATTCCAGCAGCGTGTAGAAATGTTCACGTACTGATTGTCTAAGGAAAGGAGATAAAGATAGTTTCCAATAACATAATACGTAAGCGGATTTACGCAGGGGCGGTCATGCTTGTTCTCTTTGGGCTTGTCGCGGGCTTGCGGGCTGAAAAAATTACCTTGTTGAGGCCCAGGCAGCCGCCAGGGGCAACTAAGGTTCTGTCCTTTCCATCCGGGCAATGCATGGGCAATCTTTACCTTGAGCCCGAATCCGGTACGGATTGGGACCCTAAGCGCGTGTGTCTGTCCGGCAAATGTGAGTACCTTAGACCCGCACAGGGCGATGTACATGTGCCCGAAGATCGAAACATAAAACTGTGGGTTCGACTGGCACCGAGTCCGCGGGAGTCGGCAAAACTGCTTGCACAGAATCCTCAGACTCACCAACTGACGATTGCCGACCGGATCCGTAAAGAACCGGATGATCTGACCGGGCTGTCGGAACTTGGTCCGAATGACTTGTTTTGGCTCTCAGTCGGCTCCGAGATATACCTAAGGACTGGTGCAGACCCACGGATATTCGAGCCGATCAGCCGTTTAACGGGTCTCCGGATACTGACCCTATTCACCACTGGAATAACCGATGAAGGTCTTGAGCACCTCAGGCCGCTGCGTTCACTCAGGGGCCTGGAGCTCATGCAGACATCTATCTCAAATCGGGGCCTTGCTGTCCTAATGGATTTGCCTGCCCTGGAATACCTGCAACTTATGGGAGTAACCGATGCAGGCCTTAAGCAGGTGGCCCAACTGTCCAATCTACGCTGGCTGAGCATATTGGATGTAAAAATGTGGGGCCCGGGCCTGGCCGAACTGGCGAAGCTGCCACATCTGGAGCGTCTATGCATCCAGGGTTCCAGCCCAATCTCCGACCAGCACATCAAATACCTGGAGGGCCTGACGCAGCTCAAGGGCCTGACCCTCTGGGGAATTGCCGATCGTCTCACCGATGTCAGCCTTGCCTCCATAGGCAAGCTCAAGAACCTTGAGGGGCTGCACTTTATCCGTACCAGCCCAAAGTTCACCACTACAGGCGCTGCCCACTTGAAGGAGCTGAAGAACCTCAAGAAGGTGGATTTTGCGCAAGCATGGTTTAGCACTGAGGGTACTAACGGTGGCGATCAAGTGATACGCCACTTAGCCGCCCTGCCCAACCTGGAGTCCATTACGGGGATCAGATATGTGTCCGCCGAAGGCATGAAGACATTAGCAAGATTCCGGAATCTCAAATGTCTGCACGTCGCGTTGAAAGATCGCAGGCAGGGCTATTACGGCCCCACAGGCCTGTCCCATCTGGCCGGCCTCGGCTCTCTGGAGGATCTTTCAATTTCCAGCGGTGATGCATTGTCCGATGCAGACCTTGCCAGCCTGGAGCCATTGGGCCGTCTGAAAAAGCTGCATGTTGGGAACAGGCATTTGACCGACCGAAACATGGCGTCTTTCGGCAAGCTGAAACAATTGGAGTCATTGAGCTTTTGGGCTTTTAGCGGTGCAGGTGTAAGCAAGATAAGTAAGAGCGGACTGAACCAATTGAACGGCTTGACGAATCTCCGCTTCCTGCAAGTGAACACGTGGGGAAATGCTGCTAAGACAGACCCGGCCGACGAGCCTATGCTGGACCTGTCGGGACTAAAAAAGATGAAGGACCTGTATCTGAGCGGGCCACCATTGCAGGACAGCGACCTTGCGTTTGTCAAACACATGTCCTTGATTGAGAATTTGTCGATTCAACCTGAACCGGATTCCCACCTGACTGGAGCGTTCTTACGTCACCTCAGAGAGCTGCCTGAACTGAACCATCTGTATGTCAGCAAGCTTTCAGATTGTACAGGCATAGATTTGGCACATCTAAACGGCCTGCCGAAACTCAGAAGTTTGATATTGAAAGGCGATATAGCGGATACCGCTCTTAAATCTCTGACGGGTCCTTTGTCTCTGACGTCCCTCACGGTTGAAACCGACGAACCCATCCGCAAGAAGACGGTGACCGACCTGACAGAAAGTCACCCTGTGATCGAGTATATTCACATAAACGAACTGTATAAAGCGCGGACCCGACCTGTCAGTACACCAAAACGCACCAGGGTCAGCCAACCTCGTACTAACCGCCGGCGTGAAAGGAGATAAAGATGGTCCCCAATAACATAATACGTAAGCGAGTAAGCGCAGGGGTGATAGTACTGGTCACATGGGGACTGGTCACAGGATTGCAAGTTGATGCGGCTTCTTCGCCGGATAGTGGCGCTGCTGCGGCCCCGACCAAAATCCTGCGCTTTCCGCAGGATCAATGCATGGGGAGATTGTCGGTCGAGGATCCGAACCTTGGTAGTTCATACCTCGAATCAGGCCGCGATCTGTCCCTGCCCCTGGGATTAGACCCGAAGAGGGTATGCCTGAGCAGTGGCTGGGATTTTACAGGCCTGGCACGGGGCGACACAGTTGTGCCCGCAGGACGGAACGTCCAGCTCATCGTAATGCTGCGACTCAGGCAGAAAGATTCCGCTAAGATAGCGGCATTGCCACCGGCTCAGTACAAGATGTACGTTACCGACCGATGTCACGTTGACCCCGATGATCTTTCGGGATTGTCGGAACTTGGCCCGAATGACCTGTACAAGCTCCATGTCTCTTCATTAGTCAGAACTGCCGATGCAGACCAACGTGTCCTCGAACCGATCTCTCATCTGACGGGTTTGCAGATACTCTGCCTGCACAAGACAGGCGTAACCAGTAAAGGTATGGAGTTTCTCAAGGAACTGCGCTCGCTCCGGGCTTTGGAACTCCATGGAGAAAGGATCGGCGTCAGTGGCCTGTCTGTCCTAAAGGACCTGCCGGAGTTGGAGTACCTGGACCTCGATACCAGCCTGACCGATGCAGGACTCAAGCATGTGGGGCAACTGCCCAATCTACGCTGGCTGAGGATACAAACGGGCAGTATATTCGGTCCTGGCCTGGCGGAACTGGCGAATCTACCCCATCTGGAGCGTCTATCTATCTGGGGTAACAGCCCAATCTCCGACCGGCACATCAAATATTTGGAGGGCCTGACACAGCTCAAGAGCCTGACCCTCTGGGGAATCGCCGATCGTCTAACCGACGCCAGCCTTGCCTCCATAGCCAAACTTAAGAATCTTGAGGAACTGTACTTTATCCGTACCGGCTCGAGATTCACCCCTACAGGCGTGGCCCACTTGAAGGAACTAAAGAACCTCAAGAAAGTGGATTTTGCGCAAACAATGTGGGGCGGCAATGTAGATGAATATAATGGCGATGAAGTCGTGCGGCAGTTGGCGGCAAATTCGCCCAACCTGGAGTCCATTACGGGAATTTATTTTCTAACCGCTGAAGGCATGAAGGCGCTGGCGAGATTCCGGCATCTCAAATACCTGCAAGTCGGGCTGAAAAACCACATTCTGGGCTACGATGGCCCCACAGGCGTGTCCCATCTGGCCGGCCTGACTTCCCTGGAAGAACTCCATATTTCCAATTATGATTCATTGTCCGAAGCGGATCTTGCCAGTCTGGAGACCTTGGGCCGTCTGAAAAAGCTGGATGTCGGGAGCAGACATTTGACTGACCAAGGCCTGGCGTCAATCGGCAAACTGGATCAGTTGGAGTCATTGAGCTTATTGGTTGTGGGCGGTACAATTTTAAGTAAGAGCGGATTGAATCAATTGAACGGTTTGACGAATCTCCACTACCTGAATGTGAGCACATGGAGTGTAAATGCCGCTAAGACAGACCCGGCCGACGAGCTTATGCTGGACCTGTCGGGGCTAAAAAAGATGAAGGATATAAGTCTGTCCGGATTTCAATTACAGGACAGTGACCTTGCGTTTCTGGAACACATGCCCTTGGTTGAGAATATAGCGATTCAACCGAATTCCCCCTTGACTGGAGCATTCTTTCGTCACCTCAGGGGGCTGCCTGAACTGAACCATCTGTATGTCAGCAAGCTTTCAGATTGTACAGGCATAGATTTGGCACATCTAAACGGCCTGCCGAAACTCAGGAATCTGCGCTTGGCAGGCGACATAACAGATACGGCCCTGGCGTCTCTGAGAGGCCCTTTGCCTCTGGAGTCGATCACGGTTGAAACCGACGAACCCATCCGGAAGCAGACGGTGGCCGATCTGACAGAAAGTCACCCCGTGATCGAGTATATTCACATATACGAACTGTATAAAGCGAGGACTCGCCCTGTCAGTACACCAAAACGCACGAGGGTCAGCCAGCCTCGTACTAATCAGCGGTCACCGGCGAACCGCCGTCGTGAAAGGAGATAATGATGGTCCCCAATAACATAATACGTAAGCGAGTAAGCGCAGGGGCGATAGTACTGGTCACGTGGGGACTTGTCACAGGATTGCAAGTTGATGCGGCCTCTTCGCCGGATAGTGGCGCTGCTGCGGCCTCGACGAGAATCCTGCACTTTCCACAGGATCAGTTCATGGGGAGATTGTCCGTCGAGGACCCGAACCTTGGAAGTTCATACCTCGAAGGAGGCCGCGATTTGTCCCTGCCCCTGGGATTAGACCCGAAGTGTGTGAGACTTGACGGTGACTGGGATTTCGCGGGCCTGGCACGGGGCGATGTTGCCGTGCCCGCAGGACGGAACATCCAACTCACAGTAATGCTACGACTCAGGCAGAAGGATTCCGTGAAGATAGCGGCATTGCCACCGGCCCAGTACAAGATGTGCGTCGCCGACCGATGTCATGTTGGCCCCGACGATCTTTCGGGATTGTCGGAACTTGGCCCGAATGACCTGTACAAGCTCGATGTCTCTTCATTAGTCAGAACTGCCGATGCAGACCAACGTGTCCTCGAACCAATCTCTCATCTGACGGGTTTGCAAATTCTAATGCTGTATGGGACCGGAATAACCAACGAGCAGATGAAGTACCTCAAGCCATTGGGTGCGCTCAGGGCACTGGAACTCGGTAACGAATTCTCGATCGGCAATACCGGTATGGCGGTACTTCAAGACCTGCCAGCGTTAGAGTACCTAAGCCTCGATCCGGGAGTGACTGATGCAGGCCTCAAGCATGTGGGACAACTGCTCAATCTACGCTGGCTGAAGATAGGGACAGGAACAATAAGGGGCCCAGGCCTGGCGGAACTGGCAAATCTGCCCCGGCTGGAGCGTCTATGTCTCTGTAGTTCTTTTCGAAATCCAAGTCAAATCTCCGACCGGCACATCAAATACATCGAGGGCCTGACGCAACTCAAGAGCCTGACCCTCTGGGGAATCGCCGATCGTCTAACCGACGCCAGCCTTGCCTCCATAGCCAAACTCAAGAACCTTGAGGAACTGTACTTTATTCGTACCGGCTCAAGATTCACCCCTGCTGGTATTGCCCACTTGAAGGAGCTAAAGAACCTCAAGAAGGTGGACTTTGCGCAAACATGGTTTAATTCTAATGACGGCGATCAAATGATACGCCGCTTAGCCGCCCTGCCCAACCTGGAGTCCATATAAAGGGGTTTATAATATAACCGCCGAAGGCATGAAAACACTGACGGCCTTCCGCAATCTCAAATGCCTGCTTGTCGGGCTGGAAGATAGTAGTCAGGGCTATGATGGCCCCACAGGCTTATCTCACCTGGCCGGCCTCGGCTCCCTCGAGGAACTCATTATTAGCAGCATTTCATTGTCTGATGAGGATGTGGCCTGTCTGGAACCATTGGGCCGTCTGAAAGAACTGAATGTCAGTAGCAGGTATTTGACCGACCGAAGCCTGGCGTCGATCAGCAAGCTGAATCAGTTGGAATCATTGGGCTTTTCGGCTTTTGGCGGTGCAAGTGTAAGCAAGAGCGGACTAAAACAATTGAGTGGTATGACAAATCTCCACACCCTGGACGTCAAAGTGCACCCGGTTGTGACAGGCCCGGCTGATGGAGTAAGGCTGGACTTTTCGGCGCTGACGAAACTAAATACCCTGACTCTGGACGGATGTTCCCTACAGGATGCCGACCTGGCGTCTTTGGCGGGCCTTCATCATCTCGAATGGCTGGTGCTTGGCGGCGACTTCACAGAAGAGGGACTGTGGCATCTGAGGAACCTGCCCATAGTGAAGCATTTGGTTATCAGGGGTATAGCCTGTACCGACGGTGACCGTCTGAGCGATGTTGGAGGATTGGCGAAATTCGGAGAGATGACACTCAGCGGGCGGGTCACGGATGCCGCCCTGCGCCGTCTTACCGGCTTTCCATCCTTATGGTCGCTCACCGTGGAGACCAATGAACCGATTTGGCCCGCAACCATCGCCCGGCTCAAACAGGTCCTGCCCGTTGTTACATACATTCACATCGACAAACCACAGCGGCCAATGCAACCGGCCACACAACAATCACGAGAACAGCGGGAACGTACCCGAGTTAGCCAACCTCGTGCTAATCAGCAGATGCAACAGAACCGGCGGCGCAGGTAGCGATAGTCAGGGCCATGTGTAAACGATGTATTTAATAACAAGACATATACAGAACTAATTGTTTTGGAAAAGGAGATTATTGTGGCAAGACGAAGAATTATTCTCGGGGCGGTAACATGTCTGTTAACAGCGGCGTTTGTGGGTCAAACGCTGTCCCAGACACCCGGATCCAATCCACAAAGAGACCCGGCTTACTATGAGCGTTTGCGGAATATGACCCCGGCACAGAGGCAAAGAGAATTCGAGCGACGAAGACGTCAACAGCAAATTGAGACCGAACAGTGGCACAAGCAGCGCATGAAAGAGCGCGAGCAAACTCGAGAACAGAGACAAAGAGAATCAAAAAAACGTCAGGAAGAAGCAATAAAACAGGCCCTCGGCGCAACTGATGAGCAATGGAAGGTCATCAAGCCAAGGCTTGAAAAGGTTCAGAATCTTAAGCGGCAGTCGGATCTTTCCATATCACTTCTGATTTCCGGCAGCAGCAGCGGCTCAGGCGAAAGCAGTACCAGAAATCAAAGAGGAACTGGAGCATATGCAGGAGGTGGAAGCGCGAGAAATACACCATCAGGACCAAATAACAAAGAAAAATACTCCAGTCAATATGGCTGGAAATGGTACAAACCCTGGGACCGCAAAGCACCCGGTAAGTTAACCAAAGGTGAAAGAATATGTGAAGAACTGCTCAAGCTTATAGAAGATAAGAATTCAAGGCCGGAAGAAATCGAACAGAAAATGGAGACTTTGCGGGAAATCAGGTGGGAAGCCGGCAAGCAGTTGGTAATGGCACGGCAGGAACTTCTTGAGGTGCTGACTTACCACCAGGAAGCCACGTTAATAATGATGCGAGAACTTTACTGAATTCGCATTACAACTTAGCAAAGGAGTTTACGATGTCAACGCGAAAAATAATAATCGTATTCTTTATATGCCTTTCGATAGCTGTGTTTGCAGGCCAAACCCTGTCCCAGACACAAAAATCCGGCAGAACAAGAGAAATGCCCGACTGGATCCCGCGGAGTAATATGACCCAGGAACAGTTACACAGGGCAATTCAGAAACGCAGCCAGCAATTGCAAATGCAGAACAAAAAGGAAATTGAACAACTGGATAAACAAATGCGAATTGAATCCGCTAAGAAAGCAGACGAATCAATGAAGCAGGCGCTGCGGGCAACTGAACGGCAATGGGAGATTATCAAGCCGAGACTTGACAAGGTTGAATGCCTTTCGAAGCAGGCGAGAGTAAGCATAACACCGGCCTCTTTTAGAAGGTCTCGCGGCTCCGGCGGTCCAAACAATCGACAATCAATCCCCAAGGTTGAAGAAGGCTGGAAATGGTCCAAAGCATGGGAAAAAAAGGCCCCCAGCGAGCTGACCGAAGGCGAAAGAATCTGTGAAGAGCTTCTTTTGCTTCTGGAAGATAAAGGTTCAAAACAAGAAGATATAGAACAGAAAGTTGAAGCCCTGCGTGAAGTTAGAAAAGAAGCCGGTAAGCAATTAACTAAGGCACAGCAGGAACTGCGTGAGGTGCTGACTTTCCGCCAGGAAGCAACTTTAGTGCTAATGCGGTATCTTAACTGATTCTGTAGTTTAACTCTCTTCCTTGTCACACGTACACTGCGGCCCAGCAACGAAAAATGGCAATCAAGGCTGGGCTTTCAGGCCCGGCCTCTCTTATACGCCCTTTCATGGGCGTTTTTACTATTATAAAGCCAGATTATACAAAGATCGCACTTTCCGGAAAACATATTGACCTCAGACGGCCCAGCAGTTACAATTTTCCGGTTTTTTGATATAGATTAATAAGAGTTCAATATGGCAAAGAGCAAAGGACAGATTGAGGCTGACATTAGTGAAGCAATCATCAAGTTCGAACAGGAATATATGGGTCGCGGTCCCGAGGAGACCAAGACCTATATTATTGACGATATGGTAGTAATTAGGCTACGACGTGTTCTAACTCCTGCGGAGCAGCAGCTTGCCGGAACGAGTAACGAGACCACCGGGCGGACACTTATCAAGCGGGTCAGGACTGAGCTGCTCGAAAAGGCCCGGCCACTTCTGGAGCAGATACTAATAGACCTCACCGGAAAAAGGGTAAAAAGTCTTCACACAGACATTAGCACAATTACGGGAGAGCGTGTTATTATATTCACTCTGGAGAGCCCCATCGTGTTTGCTGACTTATAATAAAAGTCAAACTACACAAATATTTCTCTTGACACCATTAAACTTTTATAAGATAAAATTTCAACATATGAAAAGGCAGATTGACAGGGGGTAGCTTTTGCTACCTGCTGGAGAATAGGCCGGCAAATAGTTTTTATATAGAGAACTGTTGCCGGTTTTCTTTTTGCTCGGAAAGTTGCTGAGGTACGTTGTTCGCAGTCCATTTGTGGAAGGCGCGACAAGATACAGGCCAGCTAACCCAGTTTTGGGTGTGCTGGCTTTTTTGTTGGCCAAGTATGGTGGTAGTGCTGCTGGGACACAGGGATTTAAGTTATGGATCGAATTATCAGAAACTTCATGCACAGGGGCGTGGTTACCTGTGGAGTCGATGCAAATGCTGCTGAAGTTGCAAGAATAATGCTTGACAATGATGTTTCGGCTCTTGTCGTTATAGATAAACGTTTGAACGCCTGTGGAGTCATCTCCAAAACGGATTTGATTAAATCATACGGCAAGGATTTGGCACTGATTAACGCCGAAGAAATTATGACCTCTGAGATACTGACTGTTTCACCGGATACCCTGGTCCACGAAGCAGTTCAACTGATGTTGGAACACAGGATTCATCAACTGGTTATTGTTACGCAGGGAGGTGCTCACCGCCGACCTGTGGCCATATTTACGAGCGGAGATGCTTTGCACTGATGGCGGGAGAGTCTGCCCCTCGCTCAGAGGCTCAAATACGCTGCAGTACCTGTCTGCGCAAGCTTATATCCATCGGTTCAAATAAAGAGGCTGATGAAAAGTCAATGACGTGAAAAAAAAGAAAAAATGATAAGACGCTGTTTAAGATAGCGAAATCGACAGGAACGATTTATACGTCGTTATGATAATAAAGGTAAGATTATATATAGAGATTAGCTTCGACCAGATGGCAGGCAGTGAAGTTCCATTTTTTGTGTGTTATATAAGGAATAACCATGTATCGAAATAAGAATACTGCGATATTTCTTGACAGGGATGGCACAATAATCGAGGACCGTGGGCATCTGCGGGACCCATCTGAAGTGGTTTTCTTTCCTGAGACCTTCGAGGCGTTACAGCAGCTTCAGAAACATTTCTTGCTTTTTATAGTCACGAACCAGTCCGGAGTCGCAAAGGGCGTGATAACTCGAGGCGAAGTGAATTGTGTCAACACTCACATAATTACGACGCTTGCAAAAGCAGGCGTCAAAATTTGCGACCTTTATGTTTGTCCACACGACCGTTCAGAGAAATGTCAATGCATAAAACCAAAGCCTTACTTCTTGAGAAAGACCGCAAAGCTGTATGGCATTAATCTAAATGCGTCTTTTACTGTAGGCGATCACCCACACGACATCAAACTCGCACGTAATGTCGGAGCAAAGGGAATTTACGTCCTGACCGGTCATGGCTGGAACCATCGTTATGAACTACCGGAAGATACAGAGATAGTATCTGGGATGACGGAGGCTGCTGACACGATTATGTCGCATCATACATCCTCAATGCGAGGGCACAAGTGCAAGCAGATGGAGATGAAATTTGTACTCGATCTGACGATTGCCCATGACTTGTGGTGGAGAGCCGATCTGGGACACGCACCCCAAGACACGAAGCATGTGGCGGAAGTGCTAAGGGAGGCAGGGATAAAGGTGCTCCAAATCTCTGGCGGTTGGTTGGAGTGTGCACCTCGCCCGGTCGGAATATTCGAGGCATTGACAGGTAAATTGGCACCTTCTGATTGGATAGAGCAGTTCAACTGCCCGCCGGAACAGCCAGGTTGCGTCTTAATACGTTTGCTTGAGAAAGGAATTCCGGTCTGTGATCCTGGAGTCTCTCTATTAGGAAGGAACATGCAAGGAGCTGGAGAATGAATAACGGCACTTTTATTTGCTTAATGGTCATAAGCGTTATTGTAATGATTATTGGTGGATTCTTGAACAAAAAGGGGAAGGAATAATTATACTTTTGGCCCAAGAGGCTTCGCGAGTACCTGTTATGACAGCGAAAAAAACAAACCGATGCGTTTTCAAAAAGTCAAGAAAGGCAGGTAAAGTATTAAAGCTTAACACTTGAAATAGATATAGAGCAAATCAGGAACAGCGATGTAAGTATTGGTCAGGCTATCGAAAAGATTTGACAGCTGAAGGAGCAATATACTCTACTATGAATTTGCCAGGTGGGGCGTTTTCAATCGTTTGGTATCCAGTCAGCCTGGACCTGCAGTGGACTTACTATTCTTCTGGAATTTAAAGAAGTGATAAGAAAGAAGATTCATGAGAAGTAAATCAAACATATTTCTCTGTCCTAATCCAAATGGTGATTGGCCTCAGGTTGATTCGACTGCCTATATCGACCCGACCGCTCAAATCATTGGCAAGATAGATATTGGTGCTAAAGTTTTTGTCGGTCCCAACGCGGTTATCAGGGCAGATGAAACTGATGACAATGGCAATGTGTCGCCGATTGAGATCGGACCTGAATGTAATGTTCAGGATGGCGTAATTATCCATGCACTTGGTGGAACGAAGGTTACGGTTGGACAGCGGACATCGTTGGGGCACGGTTGTATTATTCACGGGCCATGCACGCTGGGCGATGGTTGTTTTGTTGGATTTGGTGCAAAGGTGTTTGATGCCATATTGGGAGATGGAGTATTTGTCGGCACGGGCGCCGTTATTCAGGGAGTTAAATTGGACTCGAAATCTCTTGTTCCTTCTACAGTTTCAGTTTTATGTCGAGAGCATATGGTAAGGTTCGTAAGTACTACGAGTCTGACAGAGAGTGAATTCATGGAAAAAGTTGTAGCTGCAAACTTGAATCTGGCCAAGGGATACATCGGGCTTAAAAAGAAGGAGGTTGATACGTATGGCGACAAGTCCTAATGTAGCTGTGGTTATGGGCAGCAAATCCGATGTGAAAACTATAAAAAAAGACAAGAAAACAGTGTCCTGTGAGATAGGTCTGGAAATTGCCGCGATCTGTGGCAAGCAGTTCCTAAAGTTAGAGCATCTTCATTATGGGTATTGGACTAAGGACCTTGAGGTTGATTTACCTAACCTATGTAAAGCCCAGGAAAATTATGCCAACTTTCTAATTTCACATATTCCAGAGGATGTAGAAACAATACTGGATGTCGGGTGCGGTATGGGTCAAATAGCCAAGAAGTTACTCGATATGGGATATCGTGTAGATTGTGTATCTCCGAGCCCCTTTCTTACCAAACATGCTCGCGATTTATTGGGGAACGGAAGCAAAGTTTTCGAATGTTACTACGAGCAATTGCAGACAAAGGATCAATATGATCTTATTTTGTTTAGCGAAAGTTTTCAATATATTAATCCTGAAGAAGCAATAGAAAAGACACTCAGCCTTTTGAATTATGATGGTTGCCTGCTAATCTGTGATGTTTTTAGAACTACTGTCAAGGGCAAGTGTCATATATCGGGAGGACATCCGTTAACAAGTTTCTATAGTATTATCTCTGAATATCCTTTTGAACTCATTAAAGACTTGGACATCACTGAAGAAACGGCACCAAACATAGATATTGAAGACCATATATTTAAAGATGTTGTTCACCCTGTTATGAATTTGTTAGAGCAACTTATGGACAATAGATACCCTTTTATTTCGAAATTTCTGAAGTGGAAATACAAAAATAAAATAGACAAGTGTTATACAAAATATTTGAGTGGCCAAAGAACAGGAGAGAACTTTAAAAAATTCAAAACTTATCGTCTTTTATTGTTCAAAAGAAATACTCTGGACTCGAGAACAAGTGAACAGCTTCATAGTATAGCTAATTGTTAGATTCAGGGAAGTGTTGATGAGTAAACAAAGTAAGCGAGTGGAGTTCACAAAAATGGAAGATGTTGTTGTCGAACTCTGTTACTTTGGCCGGCCAAAGGCGAAAAAGTGTTTCTAAGAGTGTTAAATGCAAATGTCAGGAAAAAAAGGAATTGAGCATGGAACGATTCAGTAAAGACGGAAGATTGATTATTCCACTCGGGAAGCGGAAAAAAGGTACGAAAGATATCGACGAGAAAAAAGTAAGATATGTTGTAACCGAGGTGTACTGTCCTAACGGCTGTAATATTATTGACAAGGAACATGAAATAAACAGTGCCCCCGGACTTCGGATTAAATTTAAGCGACCGGGTATGGAAGGAGAGTTTGTTCTATCGGCAATTCAGGATGACTTTGACAAGATTATCCTCTCTGGTAAGCTTGAAAACGGAGTAAAAGACGAATTATACTGCCCGCACTGTGGTGTTATGTTTAAGAAATTGGTTAACTGCAGCTGCAAATCCGATGCGGACATGGTTGTTATCGGTTTGACTCCCATGCTCGATTTTAATAACGCAATTTCGTTCTGCAATGTGACCGGATGCACTAATGGTACCACAATCAAATCAGGAGATGTCATCCGACATATGCAACTATGGGGAGCGGTTTGAAAAACAGCAGCTTGGGATTTAGATAATACCAATGGATAAGTAAGGACAGAATTCAAACCAGAGGCTAAGACATGCTCGAAAAAGTACATCAATTCACTGTCGATAAGGTCCCATTCAGGTCAAGGTTCAAAAACATGAGAATACAAGAACGAAAAGGAGTTGACGTCTGTTGGCTCTATCGGTTAAAATTCCCTAACTTTTTTCAATTCTAATAAATATTAAGGAGTTAATGATTGTCTATGTCTAATGTAAATAAATTATTGAAGCAAAAACTGACTGCCGAAAACTACGACAGGCTGATGGCCGTTAATAATGCCAAAATACACGAATTTGTCGCTGATGCTATAGAGCTGACGAGTCCTGAGACAGTTTTTGTATGCACAGATTCTGACGAAGATATAAGTCATGTTCGCGAAATGTCTATTAAAAACGGGGAAGAATCACCTTTGGAAACCCCCGGGCACACATATCACTTCGACGGTATTAATGACCAGGGCCGGGACAGAGAGATTACAAAGTATCTGGTGCCGAAAACTGAGACCCTGAGCAAGGCACTGAATCAGATAGGACGGGAAGAAGGCCTTGCCGAGGTGCGCGGTCTTATGAAAGATTCAATGAAGGGCAGGACAATGATTCTGCGGTTTTTAATGTTGGGACCGAGAGATTCGGTATTTAGCAGCCCATGCATTCAGGCTACAGATTCATGGTATGTGGCGCACAGCGAGGATTTGCTATACCGCACCGCTTATGAGCAGTTCTGCAAGATTGGCAGTGATGACAACGTCTTCTGTTTTCTGCACTCAGCAGGTGAAATGAGCGATGATATGGTCAGCGTTGATGTGGAAAACAAGCGTGTCTATATGGATTACACAACAGACACGATGTACAGTGTCAATACGCAGTACGGCGGCAATACAATGGGGCTTAAGAAGCTGGCCTTGAGGCTTACGATTCGCAGAGCAGACCGGGAGGGCTGGCTGGCCGAGCATATGTTCATATCGGGTGTTCACGGCCCGGGAGGACGAAAGACCTATCTGGCCGGTGCCTTTCCGAGTGCATGCGGCAGAACCTCGACAGCTATGCTGCCGGGTGAGACTATATTGGGCGATGATATCGCATATTTCAGGAACATTGACGGCGAGTTTAGAGCGGTAAACACCGAAGCTGGAATCTTCGGTATTATCCAAAATGTCAATGCCAAGGACGACCCTAATATTTGGGACGTGCTGCATAATCCCGGCGAGGTGATTATTTCGAATATTCTGGTTTCTGATAAAAAGCCTTACTGGCTTGGAATGGGAGAAGATATACCGGATAAAGGTGTCAATTTCTCAGGCGAATGGTTCAAAGGAAAGAAAGACGCAAAGGGAAAAGAGATACCGCCTGCCCATAAGAACGCAAGATATGCAGTTGCATTGAAGGCGCTGGCCAATTGCGACCCCGAGCTGGATAATCCCGAAGGCGTTGTCCTCGGAGGTGTAATGTACGGAGGACGAGACCCCAAGGCATCCGTACCGGTTCAGCAGAGCTTTAACTGGGCACATGGTATCGTCTTGTACGGTGCTTCACTCGAAACGGAAACAACTTTTGCGATCATCGGTGAAGAAGGCGTGATGGAAATCAACCTTATGAGTATTCAGGACTTTCTGGCGATTCCCCTCGGCAAGTACATTCAGAATAATGTGGACTTTGTCAACGATATTAAAAAGCCGCCTTTGGTGTTCGGCGTGAATTATTTCCTGAGGGACAAGGAAGGCAAGTTTGTAAACGGCGTTCGTGATAAGCATGTCTGGGTCAAATGGATGGAGCTTCGCGTACACAGCGATGTAGATGCGATTACCTGTCCAACCGGGCAGATACCCTGTTACGAGGACCTCGTAAAGCTGTTCAAGCAGGTCCTTGATAAAGAGTACACAAAAGAAGATTACATCAAACAATTTACCATTAGAGTACCTGAAAACCTGGCCAAGATCGGCCGCGTGGAGAAATACCATAAAGAGAACGTTCCCGGAAGCCCGCAGATTGTGTATGACACCCTGGAAGATACGCGCGAGCGTCTGAATGACCTGCGCGAACAACACGGAGATTACGTTTCGCCGTTCGATTTAACGACCGGGTAGTAAGGCGTTTTGCGAATCGCCTCTATCTCTATACATTTTGCTGAAAACCTTAAAAGAACAGGAGGAATATACGGCAAATGCGCCTAAATAGAGTCCGCACTTTGTGGGTCAAATTACTGCTTCTGGCATTTTCGGCAGCTCTTGTCACCACATCCATAGCAGAAGGAAAATCTAACTCTAACATCATCGAACGTTGGGGAATTTTCGAGCTGGTGCTAAAGGGGCCTGAAGGAGGAAATCCATTTATCGATGTACAACTGAGTGCAGAGTTCAGGCAGCGTGGACGGGCTTTTGAGCCGGAAGGATTTTATGACGGCAACGGTACGTATCGCATCCGTTTTATGCCGGATTCGCCGGGCAAGTGGACTTTTTTAACAAAAAGCAACCGCAGAGAGCTTAACGGAAAGAAAGGCCAATTCACCTGTGTAAAACCATCACCGGATAATCACGGCCCTGTTGGCGTGCACAAGACATGGCATTTTGCCTACGCGGACGGTACGCCTTATTTTCAAATCGGTACGACCTGTTATGCCTGGGCACATCAGGGAAACGCGATGGAAGAACAGACACTTGCCACGCTCAAAGAAGCGCCGTTTAATAAAATGCGAATGTGCGTCTTCCCCAAAAGTTATTCTTACAACAAGAACGAGCCCGAATTCTATCCGTTCGAAGGACAACCTCTGAAAGACTGGGATTACAATCGCTTCAATCCCGAATTCTTCAGGCACTTCGAGAAGCGTATCGGCGACTTGCGCGATTTGGGAATTGAAACCGACCTTATCCTTTTCCATCCATATGACCGCTGGGGCTATAAAGATATGAATTCCGAGACCGACGACCACTATCTTCGTTACTTCGTCGCCAGGACGGCGGCCTATCGCAACGTGTGGTGGTCCTTTGCAAACGAGTTTGACTTAATGAAGTCAAAAAAAATGGAAGACTGGGACCGCTTCTTCCAGATAGTTCAAAAGCATGATCCATACCAGCGTCTTCGAGGTATCCATAACTGTCGCGGTTTCTACGACCATAACAAGTCCTGGGTAACCCATGCCAGCATCCAAAGCTCGGACCTTGCAAGAGGTATCGAATGGCGGAATGAATACAAAAAACCAATTGTGTTCGACGAATGCAAATACGAAGGGAATATCTCTCAGGGCTGGGGTAAAATTACCGCCCAGGAACTAACTCACAGATTCTGGCTCGGAACCATCAGCGGCTGTTATGTCGGGCATGGCGAAACTTACAAGCACCCTCAAGACTTGCTATGGTGGTCAAAAGGCGGCGTGCTGCACGGGCAAAGCCCGGCCAGAATTGCCTTCCTGAAAAAGATAATGGAGCCAACACCTTTTGCCGAGATGGAACCTCGTGAACTTTCCGCCGGCAATTATCTCCTTTCCAAAGCCGGCGAGCTTTATTTCATATACTTTAGCACTCCGACAGCTATAACCTTAGACCTTCCGGGCTCAAGGGCATACAAGGTTGACGGTATCGACACGTGGAACATGACTGTCACTTCGTTAAGCAATGCCGGTCCCGGCCGTTCCAGCTTTACCCCGCCCAAAGCCAATTATCTCCTGCGATTGTCCCTTTACGCATCGGACGAGAAAATGCGGCCTAACGTAAAAGCATCTGCCAATCCGACCGAAGGTACCGCTCCCCTTAAAGTGAAATTTTCGACACCGACAAAATATCGGCTTCGTTGGGAATTCGGAGATGGAACATCCTCATCCAAGTCAAACCCTGTGCACGTTTACGAGCAGCCGGGTCTATACGCAGCAACACTGACTGTTACCGACGATGACGGACTCTCTACTAGTACCGTTTTATCTATCGCTTCGGACCGAGCAACCGATTTACCCATAATGCAGGTTGGAGTTAAAAATGACGATAGTCCTCGTACAAAGCTTCATGGCGGAATTGTTCGAGCAAAAAACGGATTTTATGACTTCGGTGACGGAGAGCCCTGGAAATGGATTTCCGTCGGTGACAAACCTATCGAGGCAATGGAGGGATTACGTTCTTTTACTATTTTGGGCTGGGCAAATCCCTCCAGCTTAAAGGCAGGAAGCGGCGGTAATCGTATCGTGTTCAACCTGAATTATGATCACTCCGGTGTAGATATGGTTTGCCTTGAGGATGGACGGCTTCGCCTTGCGGTCAACGAATGGCCCGACCGTGTCAAAAACGACAGCTCATCGAAAAAACTGCATATCGGAAAGTGGACTTTCTTCGCAGTTACATATGACCAAACCAGAGAAAAGGATAATGTCCGCTGGTACTTCGGTGGTGTTGATACACCAGCCCGGCTTGATAGAACGACCAGTTATAACCGCGGCACTACAGGCAAAGGAAGCGGCACACTTACAGTCGGCAACTACAATGAAAGTATCCATCAACATGGCAAAGACCGGCAATTCCGAGGCCGATTAGGCGGTATAAAAATTTTCGGCAGCAGAATCGGGCCCCGCGGTGCATTGCCATTAACTGATATTCACAAACACCAGCGACAGGATGCTCCTTAACTCTGAATTTTGAATTTTCCCGAAAGGAAATCTTAGATGAAAAAGAAAACCATTCGTACAGGCATTATCGGCGCCGGTTTTGCGGCAACATTTCATTTCGAATGTTTGAAAAAAGTCCATGGCACCAACGTTGAAGTCGAAGGTGTATTCGCAACCGACACCGAGCAGGCGAAATCCTATGCGGACAAACGGGGCATTGCAGCTTATGACAGTATGGAAAAACTCATCGATAAAGTTGATGTCATACACGTCTGCACTCCGCCGGTGGCCCATGAACCTATTGCAGTAGCCGCCCTTGAGAAGGACAAGTTCGCCATCGTGGAAAAACCGCTCACCGGATACTTCGGTGACGGCTCGGAAGACTTCAACGGCGATACTTTCCCAAAGCAGGATGCGCTTGACCATTCCCTTGCGAGTATCAAGCGGATGCTCGATGCGGAAAAGAAGAGCAAAGGCCGGATACTTTATGCCGAGAACTGGATTTATGCACCGTCTATTCAAAAGGAGCGGGAGATTATCGAAAAAACCGGTGCGCAGATTCTCTGGATGCACGGCGAAGAGGCACACTCTGGCTCCCATGCGGCGACTTATGCCTATTGGAAGTTCTCCGGTGGCGGTGTTATGATAGGCAAGGGATGCCACCCGCTGACAGCAGCGCTTTATCTAAAATGCGTTGAAGGAAACGCACGCAGCGGCAAACCAATCCGTCCGAAAGCGGTTTCCGCCCGAACTGCCGCCCTTACCCGGCTGGAAAAATTCGAGGACAAGGGCCATATCCGATGCGACTACCACGATATCGATGACTTTTCCTTAATGCACGTTATCTTCGAAGACGGCACTATCGCCGACATCTTTGCCTCTGATATCGTTTTAGGCGGCATTCACAACTGGCTCGAAGTCTCGGCGAACAACCACCGGACAATCTGCAATATCAATCCGAACACGGCGATGAAAACTTATAATCCGGTGGATTCTAATTTTGCCGATATCTATGTAGTGGAAAAAACAGGCACAAAACAGGGCTGGTCGAATCCGTCGCCCGATGAGGACTGGTTCACAGGCTATCCACAGGAAATGGAGGCCTTCTACAGGACCATCGCATACGGTGACACCTTAGAAAGCACCAGCAACTTGGCCGCCGACTGCATCTCGACCATTTATAGCGCCTATATCTCGGCTGAAAAAACCGGAACAGAAGTTCCCATCCAAACGTTTTAACAAGTTGCAAACCACGGATAAGGAGTCACTATGGAGTTTCTTGGTTTACACTACGCAATCTGGATTGTGCTCGTATTATATTTTGCCGGAATGCTCCTGATGGGCTGGTGGAGCAAGAAGGGTATTCACAACCAGGAAGGCTATCTGCTGGGCAACCGCCAGTTCGGCTGGCCGATGATGGTGATGCACGCATTCGGCGCAGGGACGCACCCGGGCAATGTGGCTGGGGTAATGAGCCAGGGTGTCGTAAGCGGGGCCTCCGGTATCTGGGTCTCGTGGATGTGGCTGTTCGGGACGCCCTTCTACTGGATTATCGCGCCGATAATCCGGCGAATGCGCTGCCTTACGATGGCCGACTTTTTCCGGGAGCGCTTCGGCAGATCGGCCAGTGTGCTGTATATTATCGTAGCATCGGTCGGAATGATTGTATTCTTGGCGGGCGTGATGCTTGCGACAACCCGCACCGTACAGGGCGTGATGGGCAAAGCCACGGTGCAGGAAAGCGATATGTGGTTCTTTGGAATCTTATTTGTCACCACGGTGGTGTTCATAATCTACAGCTACTGGGGCGGCATAATCGCGGCCATCCGCACCGATATGATTCAAGGCTTCATGATTATCGCCCTGTCATTCATTGCCATTCCTATTGCACTCAGTCGTGTGGACGGTCTGGTCGGTATGCGGGCGACATTAGCAGCGCAGGAAAACACTTACCTGAGCTTATTCGATCCGAAACAATTCAGTTTACTTACCGTGCTTCTGCTGAGTATCAATGCTCCGCTGACGGCACTGGCATTTCCGCACCTGATGAGCGTATGTGCGGCGGGCAAGACCGAATGGGAAGGGCGAATAGGCTTTACATACGGCAACATCCTCAAGCGCGTTTGCACAATCGGCTGGTGCGTGCTTGGCTTGTGCTGGCTGGCATATCTGCTCAACACGGGTTCGGAGATAAATAAAGACGCCGCCTTTGGCGATGCAATCCGCGGGTTACTAAGCCCCGGGCTTCAGGGTATAATGCTCGCCTGTGTGATGGCTGCTGCTATGTCCAGCGGCGATGCGGTGCAGGTGACAGTCGCGGGGCTTTTCTCTCAAAACATATATCGCGTTTTCATAAATCCAAACGCCGAAGAGAAGCAGTTGGTGCATGTGACCCGTATTATTGGTGTTTTCATCGCTTTTTCGGCACTTGTGGCGGCAATTCTTATGAGGAGCAACCTCGTCAAAGCAATACTCGATTATTTCAACATCCTCAGCCTGGTAGGTATCTCCACGGCAATGGGTATTCTCTGGCCTCGCATGAATGCAACAGGAATGTTTTCCAGCACGATTCTGGCCTCGGGCACGTTTCTGATTAGCCGTTATGTTCTAAACTCCGGCAGGGATGTCACCATTGGCATTCCAATCTTAGTTGGCGTACTTGCCGGGGTAATCGGCAGCCTTGTAACAAAGCCGCCGAGCCGAGAGACAATCGAAAAATTCTTCACGAAGATCTATGTCCCAATCGGCCAGGAGGATAAACTGGCTTTGCCTCTCGATGAGGCCGTCCCTCGACAAAAACGCTTACTGCCCGGCAGCGGACTTTTCATCGTTAAGCCATCACGTCAGTCCTGGATTGGCCTTTTGGTAACATTAGGAATCTGTCTGGCCTGTGTGCTTGTGATGCTGGTGATACTTAAATAAAACAAAAGGACAATAGAGTGACTTCTAAAATCGGACTCGTTGGTCTTGGTCTTGTCGGCACTGCGATGGCAGAGCGACTGCTTGCCGAGCAGTTCAATGTTATCGGCTTTGACATCAAGCCTGCAAAGTGCGAACACCTTGAACAGTTGGGTGGAAAAGCCGTCGATAATCCCGCGCAGGTGGCCGAACAAACCGACCGTGTAATACTTTCGCTCCCGAATACGGAAGTGGTATTGAAAGTTGTCGAAGGTCCAGAAGGTATTTTAGAGGCCAAAACACTTCCGAGATATATAATTGATACGACCACCGGTGATCCCGAAGAAACAGCGGCATTGGCACAACGACTCGCAAAAAAGGATATTTACTTTCTGGATGCCCCTTTTTCCGGCTCCAGTCAACAGGTCAGGGACAAAGAGATAACGTTTATGGTCGGTGGTGACAAAATTGCATATGAAAAGTGTACGGATATTTTTCAAACGCTCGGCGCAGATGTATTTTACTTAGGCGATTCGGGAAACGGCTCCCGGGCCAAGCTCGCGAGTAATTTGATTCTTGGCTTAAACCGCCTGGCATTAGCCGAAGGGCTTGTTTTTGCAGGCAAATTAGGCCTCGACCCAAAGGCATTTCTTGAGCTGCTAAAAGTTACGCCTGCTTACTCAGCCGCAATGGACGTCAAGGGCAAAAAGATGTTAGACGGTGATTTCACCACACAGGCAAGACTTCGCCAGCATCACAAGGACGTTTCGATTATCTTAAAATACTCTGAAAAGCTCGGTCAGGAACTGCCATTGTCGAGAGTACACTTTGATGTCCTGAAAAAGGCAATAGAAGCGGGCGACGGAGATTTAGACAACTCGGCAGTTATTAGGGAAATTGAACGCAGAAACAAACTTTAATACTTTCATGTTTATAAGGAAAGGAATCAACGAACGTGCAATTCTGTCCTTCAGTATATGAACACGCCGCCAGAGTCATTGGCAAATCCCCCTGGGAAGTATCGCGCAACGGCCGGCTGCTTTCACAAGCTCATATTGAAACGTTTCGCCTCTACAATCATCGCCCTATCGTGGTAGGTATAGATATTTACAATCTCGAAGCCGAAGCGTACGGCGCAACAGTTGACAGGCCCGCCGGCACCGGTGTTCCCGCCATTGTCAGGCATCCATATTCCACCTCAAAAGAGCTGATAAATCTGGAGCCGTTTAACCCAACAACCGATGGTCGTATTCCGATGGTCATAGAAGCCGCCCGTCGCATTGCTGATGAATGTCCCGGGGCGGATGTCAGAATTCCATTGAGCGGGCCGTTCTCGCTGGCAACAAATCTAATGGGATTCGAGAACCTGTTGTGCGAGATTATGACCGGCCCAGACCTGGTTGCCCGTATGCTAAGTCACCTTGTGACCGGGCAGGTAGAGTTTTGTGAAGAAGTCGTTCGCCAGGGTCTGGATATCGCATTCTTTGAATCGGCGGCAACTCCCCCATTATTGTCGCCTCAGGACTTCAAAAAAATTGAGTTTGACGCCCTCAAAGAAACCATGGAAAAGACAGCAGCGGTTGTCGGCCATCCGGTTCCCTGCATTATGGGTGGTGACACAGCTCCTATCCTTGATTCGATTCTACAAACCGGAACCGGGTACGTCTGTTGTCCGGCCGGAACAGACCAAAAACTGTTTATGGACATAATGCAGGAATACCCCGAAGTGATGGTCAGAATCAATATGGACCCAAGACCAATGAGTTCAAAAAATTTCGGAGATGTCGAAAAGGAAGTTGACAGAATATTCGAACTGGCCAACAATAGAGGGAAAGTTTGTATTGGGACGGGATGTCTGCCGTTTGAAACAGACCCTCAAGCAGTCTTAAAAACAAAAGAATATATTCTGTCTAAGAGCACAGGAAGGAATGTTTAATACAGGAGAGTAAACATATGTCGCCAAACGAAACTGAACAAAGCCCGCAGGCTCAGGCCCAGCAAGTAATGCACATGAACCCGCGCATCGAAAAGGACCGCCAAATGATATTGGATGGGCAGCGCAAAGGTAAAGGGGCGCTTTTAAAGGCTTATATGAGATTATCAGGGCCCGGCTGGCTGCAGAGCGGCATAACCTTAGGCGGAGGCTCGCTGTCGTCGAGTTTGTATCTGGGTGTGCTGGTCGGCTTCAGTTTTATGTGGCTCCAGCCGCTGGCGATGATTTTAGGAATTATTATGATGAGCGCCATCGCATATGTAACACTCTCGGCCGGTGAGCGGCCGTTGCATGCGATTAACACCCATGTCAGCCCGGTATTAGGCTGGGGCTGGCTGATTGCTTCGATGATGGCAAATCTCGTATGGTCACTTCCTCAGTTTGCACTGGGAACTGCGGCACTGCGCCAGAACATCCTGCCCGGCCTGCTTGGGCCGGCTTCAATGGCGGAAATACCCAGTAAAATGATCGCCGGCGCAATCTTCCTCACTTTCTGCCTCACATTTACTTTGACCTATGGTGCCGGCGGCAAGGGTACGAAGGTATTCGAGATCCTTATTAAGACAATCGTCAGCATGATTGTGCTGTGCTTCCTCGGCGTCGTCATCAAGCTCAGCATAGAAGGAAAGATTCGCTGGGGCGAAATTCTCAGCGGCCTGGTTCCAGACCTGAGCCTGTTCGTCAAGCCGACGGATTACATAATGCCTCATATCGAAAAAGTTTCTGAACAGTTCCAGTCTTTCTGGACCGATATGATTGTGGGCAAGCAGCGTGACGTGATGATAAGCGCCGCTGCAACGGCGGTAGGGATTAACATGACATTCCTGCTGCCCTATTCAATGCTGCGAAAGGGCTGGGACAAATATTTCCGCGGTTTGGCGATTTTCGACCTTTCAACCGGCCTGTTCATACCGTTTATTATCGCAACAGGATGTGTCGTGATCGCTTCAAGCAGCCAGTTTCATGGCCAGCCGGCGGAGGGTTTCGTCGCCGACGAGCCGGGCGGTCAGATAACTGCTGAGCCTGCACCAAATCTGGTCGGTCGCTACCAACAACTTCTCGCAAGCAGACTAAACTTCGAAATAGGGGCCGAGGAATTCGCTAAACTCACCCCGGAGCAGGTGCAGGCCAAATCGCAGGCCCTGCCCTGGGCCGATAAGAGAATGGCGGCTATTCTTGTCAATCGCGACGCCTCCAATCTGGCCGACACGCTTACTCCGCTTACAGGACCTGTTATAGCCCAGTATGTATTCGGCTTAGGTGTTATTGGAATGGCGATGAGTGCGGCGACAATGCTTATGACTATCAATGGCCTTTGCCTCTGCGAGCTTTTGGGAAGGCCGCCAAGAGGCTGGACTCAGAGATTGGGAAGCCTGATGGTATCGGTTGGAGCGCTCGGACCGTTTTTCTGGAAAGACGCCGCACCATATCTGGCGGTACCAACGTCGGTCTTTGCAATGGTTTTGCTGCCAATAGCATACTTCGCTTTCTTCCTCCTGATGAACCAGAAGAGTTTCCTCGGCGAGAATATGCCTATCGGGGCCAAACGCATACTCTGGAATGTCCTTATGGCGCTGGCATCCGGTGCGGCCGCATTCGGAAGTGTCTGGAGCCTCTGGTCGAAATTGCAGTGGAAAGGAATTGGGATACTCGTCGGCTTTATCGTTCTTTGCATCATAGTGCATTTCGTCCGTAAAAAGCCCAAAACAGCATGACAACTGAACAGTGGGAACAATTGCTGGCCGTTATAAACGGTGAACTGTTCGAGCCGGTACCGGTGGGATTTATTATCGATAGTCCCTGGCTTCCGGGCTGGGCGGGCATGTCCGTTCTCGATTACTTCTCTAACGAACAAATGTGGTTCGATGCCAACCTCAAAGCCATCGAGCAATTTCCGGATATTATGTTTTTACCGGGATTCTGGTCCGAGTTTGGAATGTGCACGGAGCCGTCAGCTTTCGGCGCGAAATGCTCCTGGCAGGAAAACGAATTGCCCTATGCGGATAAAATTATCAACGATATTCTGCAGGTAAACTCACTCAACAAACCGAATCCCAAAACGGATGGCCTGCTGCCGTTCGTCCTCAATCGTCTAAAGCACTACCAAAGCCAAATCGAACAGGCAGGCCATAACATTAAGTTTGCAGTTGCACGCGGACCGTTGAACGTGGCTTCGTTCCTGGCCGGCAGCACCGAATTCCTTATGGCCATCCGAACCAATCCTGACGAAACAAGCGAGCTGCTCAATATTGTAACAGATTTCATAATCGACTGGCTCAAACTTCAGTTCGAGACCTTCCCTTCCATTGACGGTATATTCATTCTCGATGACATCGTAGGCTTTTTAGGCGAGGAAGACTTCAAAGAGGCGGCCCTGCCGTATCTGAGACGTATTTTCCAATCACTTGATGTTAGCGTGAAATTCTTCCACAACGACGCCGCCGGACTTGTTTGCGCACCATATCTTCCCGAAATCGGTGTGAATCTTTTCAATTTCAGCTTCCAGCACACCCTCGCCAAGATGAAGGAGCTTACCAAAAATGCTGTTACCTTGCTCGGAAACATCCCAACACGAGATGTACTTGCAGCAGGTACGCCCGAAGACGTGTGCAGCAGCATCAAAACGGAGCTCGAATCGGTAAGCGACAAGAGCCGGATTATCCTGTCCTGCGGCGGGGGAATGCCTCCGGATGTACCTACGGAGAATCTTGAGGCTTTTCTGTCAGCGGTAGGGTTGAACAAATAAATTTATTTTGTGTATTATAATGAACCCAGTTCACGTCTTTGCCTTATAACAGCCGATTGTAATGGGATATTAGTTACATCGACTATGGAAAAGCAGCCGCTTTTTAATAGTGAGATTTATTAAAACAATAGATAAGGAAAAACTATAAAAAAAGGAAACTGATGAATCAGAACTCAAAACATGATCTTTTTCGAAGATATCCCGACAACCCTATCCTTACAGTCGAAGACTGGCCGTACAAGGCAAATTCTGTTTTTAATGCAGCCGCTGCAGAGGTAGGCGGTAAAATATTATTACTGGCGCGGGTTGAAGATTTTAGAGGTATGTCACATTTGACCGTGGCTCGAAGTGATGACGGAATTAATAACTGGCAAATCGAAAAGATGCCTTTCTTAAAACCTGAACCTGAAAAGTATCCTGAAGAGCTTTGGGGAATAGAAGACCCGCGGATAACCCGGCTTGAAGAATTGAATAAGTGGGCTATCTGTTATACGGCCTATTCAAAAGGCGGTCCTCTTGTATCGCTGGCGATGACCAGTGATTTCAAGTCTTTTGAACGGATGGGGCCGGTAATGCCTCCCGAAGACAAGGATGCCGCTCTTTTCCCTGTTAAGTTCAACGGACTTTGGGCAATGCTGCATAGACCGGTCCCTAAGTCTGCTATGCTCGGAGCCCATATATGGTTATCCTTTTCGCCGAACCTTAAACACTGGGGCGAGCATCATGAAATAATACAAGCAAGAGAGGGCGGGTGGTGGGATGCGAATAAGATTGGTTTATGCGCACCGCCTATGCAGACCAAAGAGGGCTGGCTTATTCTGTATCACGGTGTGAGAACAACCGCTTCCGGATCGATCTACAGATTAGGGCTTGCGCTGCTTGACCTGGAAAATCCCGCCAAGGTCATTCGACGTACCGACGAATGGATTTTCGGTCCCAAAGCTCATTATGAACGTGAAGGTGATGTCGATGATGTTGTATTTCCATGCGGATGGATAAAAAAGAAAGACACGGTTTTTATTTATTATGGTGCAGCCGATTCACGTATTTGCGTTGCAACCGCTGATTTTAATGAATTGGTCGATTTTGTCCTGAGTTGCCCTGACCACAGTAATTGCTCAGATTGGTGGAAAAGCTGAGCATGTTTAACATTAAAATACAGTAGAAAAAAGATGTCGTTATGGAAAACGAACAAAAATATAATTCTGTTGACGATAATCAGAAGAACCTTATGTATTGTGGCGAGGTCGTATATATCTACGCATTTGATATAGCATACGATATGAAACGCCGGCCTGTCGCTGAACTTATTGGGCAATCGTTACAAAATTATTCCATCGGACCAAGCAAACGCAGTCCCAGGCAGCTTTTTTTCTACCAGCCTCAAATGGCAAAGCTTCCTGTAGAACTCCGCCATATCAACAGCGAAGCCGTCCGGATTCAACGTAGCATTAAGGTCTTCAGTGTTGGGGCTATTAGTATCCAAATTCGCGTACCATTCCATGTTGAGAAAATCGTCGATTTAGTTAGTTATCACGAGCTTAAATTTGCTCAGAGCAGTATCGAAGATGAAGTTATGCAGTTAGCCGAACAGGCTAAACAGGAGTTAGAGCCTTATTGTATTCAACCGGTATCCCATCTTACCCAGATAGAAAACTATACCGTTTTCTGTTTATATGATTTACCTCATAGCGATGGTTGTTCAAGAACTCAGGCTGAAGACTGGCTAAAAACAAATCGGCGTGAAGTTGCCGGCCTTTTAACCGAAGAGGCCAATACCGCCGATTTGTCCGAACAGGAAACAAAAGAATCAACCGGGCAATACTTGACATATTATTCCCATGATTTGGTCGTGATAGACTGGGATGCAGCTTTGGTTGTTGGCGAAAAAGACAGCCTTGATGACATTTTGCATATCATGGAAGTAGCCAACGTTCAGTTGGTCGAACTTTCCGCGTATGACCGCCTTTTGGATGGTTCGTTAGAGAAAGCTTATCGTGACTTAACAAAGCGCAGGGTAAAAGTCAGCCGGGAAATACATCGAAGTCTCCGTGAGAATCGCGTTGATCTTGCCAGGTTTAGCGATGAATTATCGAATATAACGAAATTTTTCGGGGATTGGCATCTGGCAAGAATATACACCAGCCTGTCTAATCGTTTCCATCTGGCCGACTGGTACCGGGTTATACGCGAGAAACTTAAAACCCTTGGTGATCTTTACCAGTTACTCCAACAGGATTGGGTAAATTTCTGGATGGTATTACTTGAAACAACAATCGTCCTGTTATTCATCCTGGATGTAATCCTGTTACTTGCCGGACTTTAATCATGACTAAAACCCAATCACATAAACACATGTGGACTTACAATAATTGTGCTGTAATTGTAGCACACCCTGACGATGAAACATTATGGGCGGGCGGTTTGATGCTGA
>JACKQG010000527.1_pt2 | contig 43925 bp, 50 predicted proteins | sample 8237621 | NCBI WGS metagenome assembly JACKQG01 (sample SAMN15677084, study PRJNA649215) | marine metagenome | biome: marine; feature: Black Sea; material: saline water; isolation source: suspended particulate matter (SPM) from the Black Sea western gyre | collected 2013-06-09/2013-06-10 | depth... | reverse complement strand
ATCGACGGTGCGCTCGTGTCAGGGACCGAGGGCGAGGGCGGCTGGAAGGCCGTACCGTCACTCGCCACCGACAGGGAATCCGTCCTTGCCGCCTCAGGAAGCCGCTACACCTACTCCGCCAACACGATAGCCATCCAAGAGGCCCGTCAGCAGGGGCTGGGTTCCCTTGCGCTCGTGGGAATGGGCTGTCAGACCTCGGTGGGACCCGTCATGTGGCACCGCAGGGTCGGCAAGGCCGGCAAACCCATCAAGTTGAACATCGGCCTGCTCTGCTCCAAGTCCTTCGACGACGCCATATTCGAGGACCTCTTCTGGGCCAAGTACCGCCTCCGCCGCGAGGAAATGGTCAAGATGAACATCAAGGGCGTGTTCCAGATCTGGATGAAGAACGGCGACTACCACGAGGTGAACCTGAAGGAATGCCACGCATGGACCCGGGACGGCTGCAACCACTGCCCCGACTTTGCCGCTGAACATGCCGACATTTCCACCGGGGGAATCGGTGAGAACAGCGACTGGACCCTCACCGTCGTGCGAACCGAGCTGGGTCGTCAGGTGATCATGGCGATGCTGGCGGACGGCGTGATCGAAGGCCGCCCCGGCGACTCGGACCCGGGTGCCATCGCCCTGATGCACAAGCTCGCCGCCAAGAGCAGATCCAGATGGCCGGAGTGGGCCAACCCGGCTGTGTCTGTGGACCTTCCGGCATAGGTGGTTCGATCTCCCACCAGGCCACCCGGGTCAGACGGGGCAGGCCTCCACGGCCTCGGCGAACCATCCAAAGTTCTCGCCGAGCATCTCGGCCGTGACATCGGTCCGGTGGGTGTCGATGAAGTCATCGAACTTGGTGAACTCCTCGAAGGAGACAGCTGCCTTGACCTTGGCCAGCACGCAGGTGCAGTACGACCGGGCCTTCAGTTCTGAGAGGTCCCCGTTGGCCTCGACACACGAGTCCAGGAAGTTCCTCTCCGCCAGACCCCTGCCGGTCTCGTCGGCCTGGTCACCCCATGCCTCAGGCTCGCCAGAGTTCGCACATGCGGAGGCGAGCAGCACAACAGCGAGCACCGCTGGTAGGAATCGACCTGGCTTGACCACGGCGCCGAGGCTATCGCCCTGCGACCGCCGCCCGACCGGCGGTCACGCTCCGGCCAGTTCCCGGGCACGACCCAGCACAGCGTCAAACATCGGCTCGGTGAGGCGACCCGTAAAGGTGTTCTGCTGGCTCACGTGGTATGAGCAGATGAGCGAGCGACCGTCGGGGAGGTCAACCTCCAGACCGTGACCGAAGCGTGGGCGAGGGGTGAGGTCGAGTTCCACCGCAGCGGCTGCGTAACCGATGGCCCCCAGGACCAGCACCACCCTGACCTCCTCCAGAGCCGCCAACTCACGTTGGAAGAACGGCCGGCAGGCTGAACGCTCACCGGGTGTCGGCTTGTTGGCCGGTGGAGCACACTTGACCGGCGCCGTGATGAACACGTCGGTGAGCGCCATGCCGTCGTCGATGCCAGTCGCCTCAGGTTGGCTGGCCAGCCCGGCCCGATGAAGGGCAGCGAACAAGAAGTCCCCCGAGCGGTCACCGGTGAACACCCGGCCCGTCCGGTTGGCTCCATGGGCGGCAGGCGCCAGGCCGACTATCAGGATCCTGGCACCGTGGTCGCCGAACCCGGGCACGGGACGACCCCAGTAGTCCTGATCCCGGTAGGCGGCTCGCTTCTCCCGGGCCACCTGCTCGCGCCATGACACCAGGCGGGGGCACGCACCACAGGAGACGACCTCTTCATGTATCAGGGCCAGGGCGGACGACTGCTCCACGGCCGCAGAGTAGGTTGAGCGGCCGTGTCCTCCACCCTTGTGCTGTTCGTTCGCCACGGTCGCACCCCCACGACGGGAACAACGCTGCCCGGCCGCGCCCCCGGCCTCCACCTCTCAGATGAGGGAATCGGGCAGGCCGCGGCCGTCGCAACAAATCTGGCTGCAGCAGCGTCCACGATGCCGGGGGGTGCAGTTGCCGCTGTCTACAGCTCTCCGATGGAACGTACCCGGGAGACAGCTGCTCCGATCGCCCGGGCCCTTCGGCTGAGGGTCCGAACGGCCCCCGGCCTCATCGAGTGCGATTTCGGCGACTGGACAGGGAGGCGCCTGAAGGAACTCTCGCGGCTCAAGGCGTGGAGGTCCGTGCAGCGGCAGCCTTCCACCTTCCGCTTCCCCGGAGGCGAGTCGTTTGCAGAGATGCAGGCCCGGATCACCAGCCAGGTCGCCGACCTCGTCGCAGCCCATCCCGGAGAGACGATCGTGTGCGTGTCCCACGCCGATCCGATAAAGGTGGCCCTCTCATCTTCCCTCGGCAGCCCCCTCGACATGTTCCAACGCCTCGTTATCGGACCCTGCTCGGTAAGCGCCGTGCTCCACTCCGACGATCACCCTGTGGTGTTGAGCCTGAACGGCAACGGGGCCGTGGCCGGCCCGGCCGCCTCCTGACCCGAAACGCTAGGTTCGAGGACAATGGAACGACCCGACATCGACTGGGATGACACCGATGGGTTCACCAACGGCACCGTGGGCCCCGCCGGACGACGCGTCTTCTTCATCCAGGCTCACAGGAAGGGAGAGGTCGTGTCCCTGAAGCTGGAAAAGCAGCAGATGGCGGGGCTGGCCGAGTTCCTTGACAAGATGCTGGCAGACCTCCCACCGGTCTCCCATCCGTCGCTCCATACCGATGACCACCCCGCTCACGATGCCCCCGCCTTCGAGGCTCCAGAGGAGGCCGACTGGGTGGTCGGCAGCCTCGGGGTCACATACCAACAGTCAACCGACCGCCTCGTCCTGATCGCCGAGGAGCTGATACGCGACGAAGACCTGAAGCCCGCCCAGGCACGGTTTCCCCTCCGCAGGGAGCAGATCGCGTCCTTCGTCGAGTCAGCCCGCGCCCTGGTTGCGGCCGGACGCCCACCGTGCGAATGGTGTGGCGCACCGCTTGAACCGGAGTCCGGCGGCTGGTGTCCCTGTGCCAACTGAACACGTGACCGCTGGCGAGACGGCACCCGAATCCCCCTTCCGAAACCGTGGTCCAGTCTCCGACGAGGTGGCACTGAAGACGTTGGAGACCTGCGACATGGAACTCCTGGGCCAGATGCCGTGGTCCTCGAACGGCACCTTCCTTGTGGACCTCGCCCCGGCCACCGAAGATGGCCAGATCCTCCAGGGCGTGTACAAGCCCGGGCGGGGCGAGCGGCCCCTCCGTGACTTCCCTGCCAACCTGTACAGGCGCGAGGCCGCCGCATGGGAGTTGGCCAGCCACCTCGGATGGGGCCTCATTCCACCGACCGTGGTCCGTGATGGCCCGCTCGGCGCGGGATCCGTCCAGCTGTACATCCCCTGTGACTACCGCAAGCACTATTTCACGCTCTGCGAAGAGCCTGGGAGAGAGAACGAATTGAGACGTCTGGCCATCTTTGACCTTCTGGCCAACAACACCGACCGCAAGTCCGGACATGTTCTGGCAGGCACCGACGGCCGTGTCTGGGCTGTCGACAACGCCCTCTGCTTCCACCACCAGTTCAAGGTCCGGACCGTCATCTGGGACTTTGGCGGTGACCCGATCCCCGCCGCAGAACAAGACGACCTCGCCCACCTCGTCGACGCTGGGCTGCCACCCTCCCTGTCTTCCCTTCTGGACTCCCTTGAGGTCGACGCCGTCATGACTCGGGCTACGGCCCTGCTGTCCGATGGCGAACTTCCCGTGGACACCAGCGGTCGTCGGGTTCCGTGGCCACTGCTCTGAGGGTGCCATCTTGACCCACGGTGCCGACCTTGACCGTCTCCTGGATCAGGGTGACCTTGACGGTCTTCTGCGGCTGGTCGATGACCTCTGCGAAGCCGCCGAGTGGGACCTCCTCGAGACCCTCGCCTCGCGTGGGCGCCTGGCCGTTGACCGCGGGCACCAACTCTGGCCCGCTGCCGACCATGCCGAGCATCGGTTGGCCCATGAGGCACCGGGACCCCACGCTGCCCGCGCTGTCATGAGGGACGCCATCAGGTTCGGACCGGCTCCACTAGCTGAGGTGGCTGCTTCGTCCCATGCCTGGAGCGAACTCGACCCCCACCTCTCCCAGGGCCCACTTCGTGCCACGGTCGCACACGAACGGGTGGCCCGCGGTGACGACCTGGCGGGTTCGACAGACCTGGGCAGCGACGACCCCATGGGGCTACCCCTCAGGTTGGTCGCCTGGGAGCCCGTCTACCTGGTCCCCGAGATCGGGCCTTACGGGCTCGAGGACCCCGTTCCACATCCCGGAACGCTCGAAGCGGTGAGCCTGCCCCGACCGGTCGAGGAAGTTGGAGGCGGTGCACTCGCCGGGCTCGGGGCTCTTCGTGATCTGGCCAGGACCTGGACCGACGAGTCGAACGGGCACTCCATGTCGGTGGTGGTAGGTGGCAGCGCGGCGACGGCCATCGCCACCCTCGTGTCCGATGGCGCTTGCCGGAAGGTGCGGTGGCGAAGGCTCGAGCCCGGCGAGGCCATCAGCCTCATGGCATGGGCTGGAGCGTCGGGCGGGGCCCATGGGCGCCGCCGTGGCGCAGCACGGGGCCGCTTTGAGGCCTGGTGGTGTGCATCCAGCCTGGCGGGGCTGCTCGATGAGCCGGACGACCCATGGCCACCCGACCCAGATCACATTGGCGAAGCCGTTGCAGAGATGGGCTGGTGGCGCTGGGAGGTGGATGGCGAGCAGACCGGTTGGCACCTGAACCTGGCTGTTGAAGATCCCGCCGACGGGCTCGCCTGGGCCCTGGCTTCGGGCGACCACTACTCAGTTGAGACCCCGGGGAGTTGAGGCCCCTCAGCGGGACTGCAGTGCCTCGATGAGCTTGGGCAGCACCTTGTGTACATCACCAACAATGCCGAGGTCGGCCACGCCGAAGATGGGTGCCTCCTCGTCTTTGTTGATGGCAATGATGTTCTGGGAGCCCTTCATGCCGACCAGATGCTGGGTGGCACCTGAGATGCCGCATGCGAGGTACACGGTGGGCTTGACGACCTTGCCAGTCTGGCCCACCTGGTAGGAGTAGGGAACCCAGCCCGAGTCAACCACGGCCCGTGAGGCACCGGGGGCACCCTTGAGCAGGGACGCCAGGGTTTCGATCATCTCGTAGCGGTCGGCGTCTCCGATGCCCCTGCCTCCGGAGACGACTATGGCGGCCTCGTCCAACTTGGGGCCGGAACTCTCCTCTACGAAGCGGTTCTTCACGACAGCGCCGGCCGTGTTGCCGAGATCGCCGGCCTCGATGCTGCCAACCGTGGCTGATGCTCCACTGGCCGTCTCGGCGGTGAAGGACTTTGGCCGCACCAGGAAGATTGCGGTTCCGTCGCCGGTGAAGCCGGTCGTAACGTCGGTGTTGCCACCGAACACAGGCTCGACACCCAAGAGACGGTCACCGTCGACAACGAGGTCCACCACGTTGGTGATCACGGGCGCATCCAACTTGGCCGACAGGCGGCCGGCGACGTCCCGACCGTCGTAGGTGGTCCCACAGAGCAACACATCAGGGCCGGTTCCGGCAGAGATTGCTCCGGCGATCGCAGAGGCCACGCGTGGTCCGGGGAGGCCCTCACCGAGGTCGCCGACTGAGAGAACCGCTGAGGCTCCGTGTTCGCCGAGCACGTCGGCGAGGGCTGAGGCGTCACCATGGACGACCACCTCAACGGTGTCGGTGAGGGTGCGGGCCTTGGCCAGCAGCTCCAGCGTGGTGGTGGCCACCACCCCGTCACTGGCCTCACCGTAGATCCAGATCTTCGAGAGTCCCATCTACCGCCTCCTAGAGGATCTTCAGGTCGTCGAGAAACGCCAGGATGCGTTCATGGGCGTCGCCCTCGTCGACGATCACCTCGCCCGCTTCACGAGCAGGTGCCTCGGCGATGTCGGTGATCTCCTGGCCGGCGCCGGCCCAACCGACGGTTCCGGGGTCGATTCCCAGGGCGGCCAGGTCAACCTCGTCGACCGGCTTGTTCTTTGCAGCCATGATCCCCTTGAACGACGGGTAGCGGGGCTCCACTACGCCGGCTGTAACCGAAACCACTGCGGGCAGGCTGCACTCGATCTCGTCGTAGCCGTCCTCGGTCTGGCGCTTCACGGTTGCGACACCGTCGGCGACGGCGATCTCCTTGGCGAAGGTCACCGAGGGCAGGTCCATCAACTCGGCTACCTGGGCCGGAACGGTGCCGGTGTAGCCGTCGCTGGACTCGGTACCGGTGAGGACCAGGTCGGGCTCACAGCGTCGGATGGCTGCGGCCAGAACCTTGGCTGTGGAGAGTGCATCGGAGCCGGCCAGAGCCTCGTCGCTCACCAGGACGGCGCTCTCGGCACCCATGGCGAGGGCGGTACGCAGGCCGCTCACCTCGCTGTTGGGAACCATGGATACGAGGCGGACCTCGCCCTCGCCGGCGGCATCCACCAGCTGCAGCCCCATCTCGACCCCGTAGGAATCTGACTCATCCAAGATGAGCTTGACATCCCTCTTGAGGGTTTTCGTATCAGGATCCAGGGCACCGGGGTCTGCCGGGTCCGGGATTTGCTTCACACAGACGACGACGATCATGGGCGACAGTGTGCCCGGTGAGAAGGGTCAACCGGCAAACCCGGTACGGATTTCTGAAGCATTTTCCCCATTGCCAAAAGCATGCATAGGGTGGCCTGATGGCCACGGCTGCGAGTTTCGCTGAAGCGTCCCGGGTCCTGTCATGAAGGTCCTGTTGGTTGTCAACCCCTCGGCCTCTTCTGTCACCGCCCGGACGCGGACCGTCATCCAAAAGGCCCTGTCCGCCGACCACCGTCTCGAGGTCGCCACCACCAGCCGGCGCGGACACGCCACGCGCCTCGCACTAGGTGCCGCGGAAGACGGCATGGACGTCGTTGTCGTCCTGGGCGGAGACGGCACGCTGAACGAGGCCGCCAACGGTCTCGCCGGATCCGAGACGGCCCTGGCTGTCGTTCCCGGTGGTTCCACGAACGTCTTCGCCCACACACTCGGGCTGCCCGACGACCCGGTGGAGGCCACAGGCGCCGTGCTTGATGCCATCGAAGCCGGATCCATTCGTCGGGTCGGCCTGGGCCAGGTCGACGACCGGTACTTCCTCTTCAATGCCGGTATCGGGTTTGACGCCGCCGTTGTGGAACAGATCGAGCGGCGCGGCGGCCTTCTCAAGCGATTCGCCGGGCACCCTCTCTTCGTGGCCGCTGCCTGCAACACCTGGCTCAACCACTACGACCGCCGACAGCCCGCCTTTCGTGTGACCGTCCGACGGGTCGACGAGGAGAAGTTGGGAGACCCCGTGGCCTCGGGCGTCGACGGAATGTTCGGTGTCTGCCTGAATACAGACCCCTACACATATCTTGGGAGTCGCTCGCTGTCACTCTCACCCGACACGAGCCTGGACAGCCCGTTGGCGATGGTCACGATGCGGTCGCTATCGCTGGCCAACGTGGTGCAGGTCCTGGTCGGGGCCCTGGGGTTCGGCAATACACCGGTTTCGGAGTGCCGAGGCGTCGACCATCGCAGCAACCTGTCTGAGATCCAGATCAGCTGCTACCGACCTGTCCCGTATCAGGTGGATGGCGACTACCTGGGCGAGGCCTCCGAGCTCACCCTCAGACACCGGCCCGCTGCACTTGACCTGGTCGTGCCACTTGACCCACCTGCACCATGACCCTTACCGGCGGTCAGGCGGGAACCACCTCGTCTACAACCTGACGGGCGGTTCCGGGAAGGTTCGTGATGATCGCGTCCACACCCCATGTCGCCAACTCGGCGATCCGGTCAGCGTTGTCCACGGTCCAGGCATTAACCCTCAGTCCCAGTTTGTGGGCTGCCGCGACCAGTGCCTCGTCGATCAGGTCGTCCCACGGGTTCACGGCTCCATGACCGTGTGCCACGGTCCGCTCCAGTACCTGGCCCGAGCGCTCCATGACCAGCCAGCCGGTAGGAAGGCGCTGCTCGGAGGCCCGTATGCGATCCACGGACTCCATCTCAAACGACGACACGAGCAGTTGGTCGAACGGCCTGTACGCCCCGGCGAGGCCCACAACGGCCTCACACACGAGGTGGACGTCGCCGTGGTCGGGGTCTCCGGGGAGGTTCTTGATCTCGATGTTGACACCCATGGTGCCGCAGGCCTCGAAGGCCTCGGCGAGGCTGGGAACCTCGCCTGGAAGGTCGCTGGCGTCGACCTGACGTATGAGCCTCCCGTCGGTCAGGTGGGCGTCGTGGTGGACCACAAGTACCCCGTCCGCCGAGAGGCGGACGTCCAGCTCGACCCAGTCGGCGCCCTGGGCCCGGGCCTCCTCGAATGCGACCAGCGTGTTCTCGGGGTGGTCCATCGAGGCCCCCCTGTGGGCGACGACCAACGGTCTCCGGTTGTTCATACGGTCACCATGCACGACAACCTGACACATGTCGCGGACCTCATGCCAACGGCTCCTGGGCCTCGTCCCTTATCCCTACGAGACGAGCCGACGGAACCTGAACCTCGGCCACCGTGCCTGAACCCCTTGTGACCGGGTCCAACCGAATGGAGCCCCCCAACTCTCCCTCTACGAATGTCTTGACGATCGTGAGGCCCAGCCCGGTGGATTCCTCCAACCGGAAATCTTCGGGAAGGCCGACGCCGTTGTCGACCACCGTCACCTTCAGGCCGTCGGGTCGTCTCTCCATCTGGATGTCGACGGTGGCCACTCCACGACCATCGGGCCCAACCTCTCCCGGTTCGAAACGAAAGGCATGGTCCACGGCGTTTTGCAACAACTCGGTGAGCACCACGGCCATGGTCGTCGTCACCTGTGCAGGGAGCACGCCGGCATCGCCCTCGACGCTGAATGAGACCGGACGAAGGGGAGATGAGACGCTCTCCTCCACCACCCCCACCAACGGTCTGACAATGTCCACAAACGCCACGTCGTCCTCGGCGCTCTGGGCGAGCGTCTCGTGCACCACCGAGATGGCCCCGATGCGCCTGATCGACTCGTCCAGTGCCGCCCTGGCCTCGTCTGACCGCAGGCGTCTCCCCTGCAGGCGCAGCAGAGATGAGATTGTCTGGAGGTTGTTCTTCACCCGGTGGTGGACCTCGCGGATGGTCGTGTCCTTTGAGACAAGTTGCCGGTCCCGGCGACGCAGTTCGGTTACGTCCCGAACCAGGACGATCGCTCCGGTGGGGTCCTCGCCGTCCAGCAACGGGAAGCAGTGGCTGACGACAGCCACCTCGTTTTCGCCCTCCATCTCATCAATGACCGTTGTTCGCCTCGCGAACGCTGTTCGCAGAATCGAGGCGCCCAGGCCAGTGTCGGCCAACCTTGCACCGATGATCCCCCTCTGCATTCCAAGCCTGTGGAGCACCGAGACGGCGTTGGGCGAGGAGAACTCGATTCGCCCCTCGTCGTCGACGAGCAGCAGGCCGTCACCGACCCGGGGGGTTCGGTGTCTCAGCCGGGCCTCGTCCCGGTAGGGGAACTGTCCCTGTTCAAGCATTCGGGCGAACCGCTCGAAGACCTTCAGGTAGGTCCGCTCCTGTTCGCTGGACGGTCGTTCTGAGACGTTGGTCCTCTCTCTGGCCAGGACGGCGACGGTCTCACCGTTGAGGACAACAGGTACAGCCATGATGTTGAGGCCCCGGTCGGCCCCCTCGTCAACCGTTCCATGTACCACCTCCGACCTCTCGAAGCAGTCGGCAATCAGACCTCGGCGCTGCTGTTCGAACACCTGGCCGACGAGGTCCGCCCTGTAGAGCGTGGTCCCGGTTGTGGGTCGCACGTGCCCGAGCAGGACGAGGGTCGAAGCGGTGTCAACTCCGGACCTGCCGTAGAGAATCAGGTCGGCAAACGAGAGGTCTGCGAGAAGGCCCCACGAGCTGACCAGGTCCTTGAGGTGCGCGACCTGCTCCGCATCCAGATTGGTGTGATCGCGGGTGAGGTCAACCAGGGTGGCCATGGGGCGACCAGCCTATGTTCAGTGCTGACAGGTCCAGGTCAGCAGCCAGTGTGTGTCAGGTCGCTCAGGATGGACCGGCTCAGCTAAAGCCGACTGGGTTGCCCGAGCCGTCAGACCCTATGTCGACGTAGGCGATCCGATCGGCCGGTACACCAACCTGACGCCCACGGACATCGGTCAGCCACAGCAGCTTCGACGTGCCGTCGAGTGCGGCCTCGACGTCGGCACGGATTGCAGCGGTGTCAGCGGAGTCGTCCAACTCGACGGTTATCTCCTTGGGCGTGTGGGTAACGCCGATCCTCACATCCATGGCTGTGGCTCTCCCTGCTCGTTGTGTTCGTGCAGCCCACGCTGGGGTACACGTGTCAGCTCAGTGTGTCAGAGGATTCTGAGCTCGCGGTGCCGACGCGTCGTGGGTCGAAGGTCAACGTCGACGACGCGGGCCATCTCGGCAAACACGGCTCCCGCCTCGCTCTCGGCGTCGACAGCAACCGGTCGCCCCGTGTCTCCACCTTCGCGTAGCGCAGGGACCAGGGGGACGCTGCCAATCAACGGAGCGCCAATACGCTCTGCCAGCTCGCCTCCTCCGCCTGATCCGAACAACTCGTAGCGGGTACCGTCGTCGCCGGTGAACCACGACATGTTCTCGATCACCCCGTGAACCTTCAGGTTCACCTTGTCGGCCATGAACGCCGCCCGCTGTGCGACGGTTTGGGCGACGGGTTGTGGGGTCGTCACCACATACATCTCGGCGGTCGGAAGAAACCCGGCGAGGGAGATGGCTACGTCTCCGGTTCCCGGAGGCAGGTCCACCAGCAGGTAGTCGGGTTCGTTCCAGGCGACGTCTGTCAGAAACTGTTCGAGCGCCTTGTGGAGCATCGGACCGCGCCAGATGACCGGCTGATCCTCGTCGGCGAAGAAGCCCATGGAGATGCACCTCACCCCGTGCGCCTCGGGAGGTATGAGCATGTCGTCGATGACGGTCGGCGGTTGGTCCACCCCGAGCATCCTGGGGATCGAGAAACCCCACACGTCGGCGTCGATGACCGCGACGTCCCTACCGCGGGCGGCAAGTGCCACCGCCAGGTTGGTTGTTACCGAGGACTTGCCGACACCGCCCTTGCCTGAAGCGATGAGCATTACCCTCGTCGCTGCATTGGCCTGCGCAAACGGAACTGCCCGATTTGCGGAGTCGTCGTGGGTGGGGTTGTTGCCTGCCACGTGTGCTCCTGAGGCTGGAAGGTAGCTCTGTCTGCGGCTGGCCCGGACGTGGGCCCGGCGGTCCGGGAGCCGTGTTCGGTAGGCTAGCGATGTGGATGGGGCACCCCTCACGCCAACCGAGTTCGCTTCGGCAGTCACCGCTATCACCGGTGCCTTCGGCGATCCGACGAGGCGCGACATTTTCCTCTTCGCCCGCGAGCGCGCCAGTGGGGCTACTGCCACCGAGGCTGCCGAACGATTCGACCTGCACCCCAACGTCGCCCGCCACCATCTCGACAAGCTGGCAGCCGGCGGCTATCTGGAGATCTCAGTCGAGCACCTCGAGGGTGCATCTGCCGGCCGGCCATCCAAGCACTACAGGGCGACCAACCCGTCAGCCCCTCTGGAGTTGCCGATTCCCCGTGATGACCTGCTCATCAGCATGCTGGGCCGCGCCCTTGCGATGCTCCCTGCGGGTCAGGCAGAAGAGATGGCCGAGGAGGTCGGAGCAGAGGTAGGACGCTCCATGGCCGAATCCATCGGGCCCGAGGACATCCAGCGGTCGTTCAGGTCGGCGATGCAGGTGGTGGCCGACGCCCTCACGGCACACGGATTCGCAGCCCGGGCAGTGAGGGCCGACGGAGACCAGCTTCGCATCGTTTCCGAGCACTGCCCCTTCGGCGGCGCACCCATCGAATACCCGGTCATCTGCGCGGTGGACCGGGGTCTCGTGAGGGGGATGCTGGCTGCCCTCTACGGCGAGGCCACCACCGACCTGAGCTCATCGCTCCCCATGGGCGACACCGTCTGCATTACAGACGTCACCACCTGACGGGCCTCGCTAGCCGTCTAGCCGGCGGGGCCCAGCCCCTCGGCAACCAGCAGGTCAGCAAGGCCGGTCGGCCTCTGGGACAGGGCAAAGAACGCTTCGGCATCTACCAGGGCCAGTTCCTGACGGTCCAACAGCACGCTGTTCACAAGAGCCCTGTATCCGAGTGCCCAGGGGTTGTCCGGCTCGATCCTGACGGCCTCATCCAGGGACACGAGGCTCAACTCGACAAGCTGCAGCTCTCCGGTTCCTGCCAGAAGCCAGCCTCTCTCCGCCAGCAGTGAGGCAGATCCAGGGGTTGCATCCAGGCCCGAGTCGAGCAACTCGAGCGCAGCCAGGATCTCCCCGCTTCTGGCGAGGCCCCCTGCCACGCGCTCTCTCAGGTGGCTCTGGGCGACCAAGTCACCAACGATGGGTGCCGCATCTAAGCCGTCGAGCACCACAAGATCGGCTGCGGCGCCGACTGTGTCGTCGTCGGAGAACCGCTGCGAGGCCCGAAAAACACGCGCATCGGGATACGCAGGATCCAGGTCGATTGCGGCGTCCAGATCGGACCGGGCCTGTTCTGCCTGGCCGCTGCGCCATAGGGCCCAGCCCCGATAGGCGAGTGCCTCAACGTTGGATGGCTGGATCTCGAGCACCTCACCGTAGAGCTGGATGGCCTCGGCCGGCGGTGCCACACCTGCCTCGATGAGCAGCGTCCGGGTAGACAACCTGATGTCTCCCGACGTCAAGCCACTACTTCCCCGACCCGCTGTAGAACGCGTCATGAGCACCACCGCCAGGATCACGACCACCACAACCCCGGCCAGCACCAGTGGGCGGCCGCCACCGGGTCGACCTCGTGTCGAGCCTCCCTGCCACCGCTGGACAGCCAGCCAGAGACCCGTAGCCGCTGCGGCGACCACCAGTACGGGAAGCACCCAGACCAGACCCGTCAGGCCACGTCCGCTCGGCGAGTAGTCGATGTCCTCTCCGAAGCTGGCCACCAGCAGATCGCGAACCTCGGCATCGGTGGCTCCGTCATCGACCATCCTCACGATCGTCGCCCGGATGGTCCGAGCCACAGGTGCGTCGGACTCGGCGATGGACTGTCCCTGACAGACGGGGCAGGCGAAGTCCTCGGCCAGATCGTGCACCCTGTCGGCATTGGTCAACGCCGGCCGGTCCGCCGTCTCGGCAACCATCAGGGCGCCTGTCGCAGCCAGGATGATCAGGAGCCAGGCCGCACGCCTCTTCATTCGATGGACCTCTTGGCGGCGGCAAGCAGTTCCTCGAGGTCCTCTCGCTCTACACCGCCCACCACCTTGGCGGCAACGTGGCCCGAAGGACTGACGAGATACGACTCTGGTACAGCCACCACGCCCCAGTCGACGGCAATCTGGTCGGTTTCTTCGGCCAGCACCGGCCAGCCCCCACCGTTCTCCCTGAAGAACGTCTCGACCGCCGATGCCCGGTCATCGAACGCCACACTTACGATCCGTACGTCGTCGGCCTCGGCGTGTGCCTCGGCGAAAGCCACAAGCTCGGGATGCTCCCTGATACATGGCACACAGGTGGTGGAGAAGAAGTTGACGACAACGAAGCGGCCCCGCTGGTCGTCCAGGCTCCAAGCCTCGTCGTCGACCGTGGTACCGATGATCGGAGGCGCCACCTGACCGACGAGGTGCATGCTTACGCGGGTGGGTCCAGCGTCACGGGTTGCCAGCACACCCACGAGCACTGCTCCCAACAGGCCCACGCCGATGGCAGCCGCCCGCACCGGGCTCAACTCGCCACCCCGGTTATGCCAGACCTTTCGGCGACGGTGCCGTCGTTCTCCACATCTTCGTTCCGAGCACGGCCCGGTACCGCCGCCATGAGCGTTCCGAGTGCCATCACCCCGCCGCCGAACCACAGCCACCACACCAGCGGTTGCACCGTGACCCTCACGATCGTGGAACCCGACCCCTCGGGCACCGCCAGAACCGCCAGCTGGACGTCGTCCCAGATCGATGAACGCGTTGCAGGGGTACCGATGGTCTGCCCGCCGAACGGGAACGTGCTTATTGCAGGTTTGTGGAGTTCACCGTCGACCAGCACGGACACCCGGACCTCGTTCTTCTCAGACAGCTCCACCGACTCGAGGCCTTCAAACACCAGCGTGTGTCCGGCTATCGAGGCCCTGTCGCCCACCTCATCGAAGCTGAACTCGGCCTGTCGTAGGAACGAAGAGGAACAGGCGAATGCGACGGCCACGATCGCCACACCAACATGTACGACCATGCCGCCACTTGAACGCCCCAAGAGGCCACGCGGACCGCGCGCCCGGACTGCAAGGAGCAGCTGCCTGACGGCTCCCGCCACGGCGAAACCCCCCAGACCCACCGCCAGGGTTGGCGCCCAACCGCGGCTGCCTGCCAGGACGGCGACCACCATCGAACCCACCCCAACCAGAGCCGGCCACATGAGCCTCCTCGACAAGAGCTCGACCCCGGCCCTTCCCCACGGCAGCGCAGGTGCGACGGCCATGAGGAACAACAGGGCGAACCCAATGGGCATGGTCATTCGCTCGAAGTAGGGGTTCCCCACCGAAATACGGCTTCCGTTGGCAGCCTCGATCAGGAGAGGGAACACCGTTCCCAACAGAACCACGAAGGCGAACGCCCCGAACAGCAGGTTGTTGGCAAGGAACGCCCCTGTTCGTGACAGCGGGGCGTCGATCTCGCCACCCCTGCGGAGGTCGTCGCCCCGCCAGGCGATGAGACCCACCGTGGCGGCAACGACCAGTGCAAAAAAGGCCAGGAACATGGGCCCGATACCAGACTCTGTGAAGGCGTGAACCGAGTCGAGAACACCGGACCTGGTGATAAACGTTCCGAGGATGGTGAGGGAAAAGGTGGCACTCAGGAGCGAGAGGTTCCAGACCCTCAGCATTCCCCTCCTCTCCTGGACCATCACCGAATGAAGAAATGCCGTACCGGTCAGCCACGGAAGGAACGAGGCGTTCTCGACCGGATCCCACGCCCAGTACCCGCCCCAGCCGAGCACCTCATAGGACCACCAGGCCCCCAGCACGATCCCGACGGTCAGGGATCCCCATGCCAGCAGCGTCCACCGGCGGGTGCTGACGAGCCACCCCTCTCCCATCCGGCCGGTAGCCAAGGCACCGATGGCAAAGGCGAACGGAACCGTGAACCCGACATAACCCAGGTAGAGGACCGGCGGGTGAAATGCCATGAGAACGTGGTTCTGGAGCAGCGGGTTGGGCCCTGGCCCGTCGTAACCGGCCCATGGCTCGAACCGGGTGAACGGAAACGCCGGTCCTGCCAACAGAAGAAAGAAGAAGGTGCAGACCATGAACAAGACGAGGAGGGCCCACGCCACCATCGGGTCAGCGAGACGGCCCCTGAAGCGCCAGGCAACCGCAACCACGTAACCGGCCAGGATCAGCACCCACAACAGGATCGAGCCCTCAAGAGCCGACCAGAGGGTTGCCACGTTGAACAGGGCAGGGGTGCGATGGCTACCGTGCTCGGCGACGAACGCGACCGTGAAGTCACGGGTAATGAGCGCTCGCTCCATCACGGCGAACTGGCCGACGGCGGCTACACCCACCAGGATCACGAGGTTGCGGGACAGCTCCACGAGGCGCCGGTTCCGCGTCAGCAGACCGTAGGAGATGCTCGACACCCCCATGACGGAGGCAGCCAGACCTAGGGCAACGAACCCCGTTCCGAGCGTGGCGTTCAACGGATCGCCGAAGTCCCGGACCGGTCGGTCACGAGCCAGCCCCGCATGACTCCAACTCGGCCTCATCTCCCCGGTAGTCGTTGTCGTGCTTGACGACCATGTGGTCGGTACGCAGGTACCAGCCATCGCCCGCAGCGAACGGAAGGCCGTGCAGCCCGGGAGGGTCGCCAGCCACCCAGGAACCCTGGAGGACCACGGGCACACCGGGTTGGAACAGTTCTGCCGGGTCGCCAAGATGGGCCACATCGGCAAGCACGTCGGCCACACAGAGCGTGAACACCACTGCTGCCTGACCGTCGAGCCGGGTCTCTACCAGCCCGGGCTGTGGGGTGCCCACCACCCGGAAGCGTTCGGCTCCGAGCTCGGACCTGGCGGCCACGGCCTCGTCAACCTCGTAGAAGAACAGCGAGGCGTCACCGAGGGTGCGGAGCAGCACGAACACCACGGCGGCCACAACCACCAGGAGAACCACGATCGACATCGGCCGCCTGGGACGTTGCTGCGGTCGTGAAGCCGACGGGGTCAGGTCCAGCGGGCCGGCCTCGCCTGATTCCTCGTCCATGTCCTCAACCACTGCCGTCATCTCCTGACGAGGTCAACCAGCGCTGCTGGTCCTCTGGCACCGAGGCTGCCAACAGGCGCCCCCGTCGCACGATGCGGTACCCGTACATTCCCAGGACAAACAGGGCGATCCCCCAGCCGGCCACCAGGTATCCGAGGTGGGTCATGTTCCGCCTCCGGTCTCACCTACAGCGGCGTCGAGGTCGAGGGTCTCGATCTCGGCGTGCCTCTCGGCAATGGCGGTTTCAACCTCATAGCGGGCAAGCGCCTGTTCCAGCCAACCCACCCGGAAGCGGTGCAGCATCAGCCAGGCGAACACCATGCCAAACACCACAAAGCCCAGCATCAGGGTGAACAGGGTGAGGTCCTCGATCTTCAGCTCGGCGAGGGTGGACTGCTGGTGGAGCGTTCGGTTCTCCCACCATTCGACCGACCGGTTGATGAGGGGAATGTCGAGCACCGCCACAAGAGCGACAATGGCCGCCCTCCGGGCCTGTCGCTGTGGGTCGGCCGCCGTTCTGCGCAGGGCCAGATACCCGGTGAACAGCAGGAACAACACGAGCGTGGTCATCAACCGGACGTCACCCCACTCCCACCAGGTGTTCCACACCGGACGACCCCAGATCGAACCGGTGACAAGAACAAGGCCGCAAAACACCGTGCCCACCTCGGCTGATGCATGGGCGGTGACATCCCACCAGGGACCGCGTTTCACCAGATAGGTGGCGCTGGCGACGGCACAGGTCAGAAATGCGACGTAGGTGAGAACCGCCATCGGCACGTGAAGGTAGAGAAGCCTCACCGCGTCGAACTGGCCAAACTCCTCGCCGGTCGTGGGGTGCAACCTCACGTCAGGTTCTGTTAGTACAAAGGCGAACAGGAGCAGACCCACCAGCCCGACCAAGGTGGTGACGCCCAGCAGTCGCGAACCTGACGACGAAGTCGATGTGTTCCGATCGGCCATCTGGATCTCTGTCTCCTGTCCCTCGGCCCTACGTCAGTCCTCGATCATTGCGCCGTGCGCAAGGGCGCCCAGCACGGTGGCAACCAGACCGAACACGGCCAACAGGCCCAGCCAGGCCCAGCCGTCGACGGCCGCAGCACCAAGCGCGTCGTCAAACGCCCGGGTGGCACCGATTAGCACCGGCGCAAGCACCGGAAGCAACAGGATCGGGAGGAGGGTCTCCCGGGCCCCGAGCCCCGAGGCCAGCGCTGCGTAGAGGGTACCCATGGTGGCAACCGCCACGGCAGCGGCAACAGCCGTCAGAGACATCAGCACCGGATCGTCGATCTCTGAGCCGTAGAGCACCACTATCCCGAGGGTCAACAGGACCTCAAGCACCATCAACTGGACGAACACGGCTGCTGCCTTGCCGAGGAAGATCGAGGATGGCGACATTCCCGATAGGCGCAGTCCTGAGTGAGCGTCGTCGGAGTGTTCCACCGAAGCAGAGCGGGCAACGGCCAGCAGTGCTGCGAGCAGCACCGTCACCCAGAAGAGCCCTGGTGCGAAGGTCCGCAGGGTGCGCTGGTCGGCGTCCAGGGCAAATCCGAACAGCACCAGCACGAGGAGGGCGAACGGTGCCACCTGGTTGACCAGCACCCGGGACCGCGCCTCGATTCGAAGGTCCTTGGTGGCGACCAGGCGTGCATCGGAGAACATCTCACGCATCGATTCCACCACCGGTCGTGTCCTTACCGGCGGCACCGTGTTCGCCAGCCGAGGTGTCGCCGACCACCATGCCGGCGGCAACCGTCACAATGCGGGGCGAGAGGGACCTGACCCGCTCCAACTCGTGGGAAGAAACCAGGACGGTTGCACCGGCAGCTGCAGCATCCCGAATGAGCGAGTCGACGGCATCCCGCCCGGCCTGGTCCAGGCCTGCGTGTGGCTCGTCGAGCAGCCACAGCTCGGGACGACGGACGGCAAGGGCGGCAATCGAGGTCCTGCGGCGCTGGCCCGCCGAGAGGACGTTCACGCTGCGGGAAAGAAGGCGGTCGTCGATCCCCATCAGCCCTGCGGCAGTTGCCGCCCGTGACTTGGCTTCGGACCCGGTCAGGCCTGCCGCCCTAGCCCAGAAGGCGATGTTCTCGGCGACGGTGAGATCGCCGTAGAGGCCCGTGGCGTGGCCTAGCAGGCCCACCCTGCGGCGCACAGCCCGGCGTTCGACGTTCAGATCATGGCCGAGCACCACCGCTGCGCCATCGGCGGGCCGTAGGAGGCCGGCACATAACTGAAGGAGGGTCGTCTTTCCAGCACCGTTGGGGCCCTGGATGAGCACTGTCTCTCCGGCGTCAACGGACAGGTCGATCCCTGAGAGGGCAGGAAAGCGCCCCAGGAGCGCCACGGCTCCCCGTAGTTCGACCACCGACACGCCGCCACGGTACCGGTGGACCGACTCCCCTACCCTGAACCCGTGCATATCCACGGTTCCCGCATGCCCCTCACCTGCCGTCGACCCGCATCGGCGCTTGCCCTGCTGGTTGTCATGACCTTGACGGCAGCCGCATGTGCCGACACGGACGGCCCTGTGGCCGAGCCCACATCGTCGACAACCCCGACCACCACGATGGTCCAGGTCAGGCCCACGCTCGCCGAAGAGGATGCCCCTGACTGGATTGGTGAGGTGGTGAACCTCCACGACCTGGCCGGCGACGCCTGCTTCAACCAGTACTCGTGGGTCCAGGGAGATCGCCTCGTTGAGATCGACACCCTGGTGCCCTGCGAGGGGCCCCATCAGTTCGAGATCTACCACCTCGCACTCCATCCGGCCCGCCGTGGTGCGCCCTGGCCGGGCGACCGTGAGATGGACGCCTTCGCTACAGCCGAGTGCTACAACGCCTTCAGCGACTTCGTCGGAACCATCTATGAGCTGTCAGAACTGGAGCTCGGCTTCCTCGTTCCCCGCCGGACCGACTTTGAACACGAGAAGGCCCAGTTCAGGGGAGTTCACTGTTTCGTGTCCGAAGGAGACGGATCCGAAATGGTCGGATCAGCCAGGGGATCCCTTCGCTGAGCAGTGCCCCGGCAGGTGATCCAGCCGTGCGGTCGGTAAGCATGGGTGCGATGCCGCTCGCCACAATCGTCTCATTCAGGTTCGGCCCGACCGATGGGGTGTCGGTCGTGGCCCGCACATGGGGCGATGCGCTCACCGGGATGGGCTTTGAGGTTGCCTGGGTCGCCGGTTCGTTCGAACCCGGCTGGGAAGGTGAGGGTCAGACCCGGACCGTGCCGGGCATGGGAATCGCCGGCACAGGCCCACCCGATGCTGGAGCACTGTCTGACGCTCTCGACGACGCTGATCTGGTGATCGTGGAGAACCTCTGCTCCCTTCCACTGAACCTTCCGGCATCACGACTGGTGGCGGACCTGCGTAGTGGCCTGCCCACGATCCTCCACCACCATGATCCGCCGTGGCAGCGCCCGCAATTTGCTGAGGTGACCGAGTTGCCCCCTGACGATCCGACATGGCGCCACGTCACCATCAACGACCTGACCCGCAATCAGATGGCCGAGCGTGGAATCACCGCCACGACCATCTACAACGGCTTCACCAGTACCCCTCCGCCAGGCAACCGGGAGGCCACCCGCTCCAGGCTGGGCGTCGCCGATGACACCATTCTCGTGGCACATCCTGTCCGCGCCATTCCCCGCAAGGCCGTGGACAGGGCCATTGGAGTGACCGAGGCAATCGGTGGCACCTACTGGCTGACGGGACCTGCCGAGGACGGGTTCGGCCCGGACCTGGCGAGGCTCATGGCCACCGCCCGGTGCCCGGTGATCCACGCCGGTGTCCAACCGGTGGAAGACGTCTATGCGGCATCAGATCTGGTGGTCTTCCCATCCACATGGGAGGGCTTCGGCAACCCTCCGGTCGAAGCTGCACTCCACAGGCGGCCTGTTGTTGTCGGCGACTACCCGGTGTCCGGTGAGTTACGGGACATGGGGTTCTCCTGGTTTACCGCCGACAAGCCAGACGAAATCCTGGCCTGGTTGCATGGAAACAACGCAGAGGCCAGTCGAAAGATGCTTGAGACAAACCGCAGGCTGGCCATCGACAACTTCTCCCTCGAGATGGTTGCCGATGGTCTGAAAGTGCTGCTCGACGGGGCAGGCTGGCTGCCGTGAACACTTCACCGGGAGACGACGATGTGCTGGCGAGGCGTGCGAGGGCATCATTTCTGGCCCGGACCGGCCAGCGGATCGGCTACCTGGCGTTCCTGACAGCGATCGTGGTGTTCGCCGTGGGGTTTGCGACCACCTTTACCGAACGGGTGGCAACCACCCTGATCGTTCTGCTCGTAGCAGGGTCGATCGTGTTGGCCCCGGCGATTGTTCTCCACCACGCGGTGAAGGCCGCCGAGCACGAGGACGCGACCTCACCCCGGTAACGCACGTGTCCCCGGTTGGGTCCGCACATCGCACGGTGGCTACCGTCCGTACATGACCGCTACCGTCGCTTCGCCCGTGCGACTCCCTGCCCCGGAGCGTCGACAACAGCTTCTGTGTGTGGCCCTGCAGGTCTTCGCACGCCTCGGCTACCACGAAACCTCGATGAGCGCCCTGGCATCTGAGGCTGGAATCACCAAGCCGGTCCTCTACCAGCACTTCGCCTCCAAGCACGACCTGTTCAAGGAGGTGCTGGCCCAGACAGGCGACCGCCTCCTCAGTGCAATCAGCGAACGAGCACAGGAACAGGACACCCCCCGGCTGGCAGTCGAGGCCGGATTCCGCGCCTACTACCACTTCTTTGACGACAGCCCCGATGCCTACGCCGTCCTCTACGGGGCCAGCCTCGGCAACGACCCTGAGTTCCGACATGACCTGCGGCGTGTAAGGGACTCGTTCGCCGAGATGGTGGCGAGCCTCATCAGGGCAGCCGACCACGACGACGCCCTGGCGATGGCCTCCGGGGTGAACGGCATCTCAGAGGGAATGATCCGTCACTGGATGCACGAGGGCCGGTGCAGGTCCGCCGACGAGATGGCGACCCTCACCGCCCGGCTGGCATGGGGTGGCCTGGAACGCCTCGCCTGACCCTCAGACGATTGGCCGGGGCGAGATGTCCACGGGTATCTCAGGCAGGTGGCCTGCGACGATCGATGGCAGGTGTTCTCTGAGGAGTTCGGGCAGGACCATCACGTCCGACTCAATCAGCTCGTCAACGACCCACCACTGGGCACCCATGAAGGCCGCCGCCTCCAGGGCCTCGAGATGCGTCGGCCTGTACTCGCCGCCGTCGCACCGTGCAACGTGGATCTTCTCGCGGCTGTCGAAATGGAACCCTCCGAAGGTGAACTGGACATGCTGGGTCCATATGACAGGACCCATTTCGACGTCTTCAATTCCGGTCTCCTCGTAGAGCTCCCGTGCGGCAGCCGTGGAGCTGTCCTCTCCCCAGCCGATGCCACCACCGGGGATCTCCCACCAGTCTGGTTTGAAAGGATCAAGTGGGTCCTCGGCGTTGACGAGGAAGATCCGGTCGTCCCGATCGAGCAGCACAACCCTGGCAGCGGGGCGCTTGAGCAGCACAGTCCGGGTCCTCCGCTACGCGGAACCATGGCATGCCGGGCAGCGGCCCAACATGTCGAAGCGGTGCGACTCGACACGAAAACCCTGGGCTCTGGCCACACCGGCGAGGCCCTCGATGCCGGCCTCGAACTCGTCTGGCACCTCAAAGTCATCGACCCGGCCACAGTCGATGCAGACCAGGTGGTGGTGGTGGCCGGTCAGGGACTCGTGCAGTTCGAAACGCGAGTGGTCGTAACCGGACTCGACTCGACGAACCACACCCACCTCGACGAGCTCGCCAAGGTTGCGGTAGGCGGAGCTCTGTGCGAGACCCTGTTCGTGCCCCGCAGCGAGGATCTCGGGAAGGGTAAGCGGCCTGCCACCTGCAGCCAGAACCTCGACCACCGAGTAGCGGGAGCGGCTGTAGCGCATCGAGGCAGCCCGCAGCCTCCGACCAACGGTCACATGCAGGTCCTCAAGGTCAACAGGGTCGGCATGGGCGGCCTCCCCGACCATCGTGTCCACCGTTCCCTCAGACATAGCGGTCGAGCCTAGGCCACCCGGGGCGTTGTCGGGAATCAGCGAGAACAAAGGCGCCGGTGAACCGGCTCAGTAGAGAGCCACGCCCGCCAGGCGGAGGTGAGCCAGCTCGTTCATCGAACCCACGCTCCGCTCGCCCGTCGAGGCGGCCATGACACGGCTCACCGATGTGTAGGAAGCCTCGAAGAAGAAGATCCTGTCGATGCCGAGAAGGTGCGACAGGTAGGCGCCGATCACGCCGCCGTGACATGACACGGCCACCCGACGGCCCGGGTTGTCGGAGATGATCCGCTCCATGGCGGCCACAACCCTTGCCTGGAAGGCCTCAGGTTCGGGAATGCTGTCCTCGGACATGAACTCCAGCCACCTGGGGTCGCCAGAGGCCTTCAGCTCCTCGATCGGGATGTACTCGGGCTCACCGAAGTCGAACTCGTCGAGGTCCGGTTCCACGCTCACCTCCAGGCCCAGATGGCCTGCAAGCGGTGCAGCGGTCTCGCGGGCACGCCGCTTGGGTCCGCTGTAGACGGCATCGATCTTCTCGTTGTGCACCCCGTCGGTTGTTCCGGCCGGGTGAACTGCCAGCCAGTGCGCCAGGGCATCGGCCTGACGACGCCCCAGATCAGAGAGAGTCGGATCGGCCTCCTCGCCCGTATGCCTGTTGTCCACGCGGACAGGGAGGGCGTGACGGATGATCAGGAGTTCCATGGAAGCCGGACGCTAGCGGTACCACGGTCTGGCACTACGGTCCGCAGCATGAAGATAGATGGTGGCCTCGTAATCGGCAGCCCGGGTTCCGGCGATTCCGGGGGAGACGGGATCGGGGTTATCGCCGACACGGCACGACGCCTCGAGGAGGCCGGCTACTCGGGCGCATGGACCGCCGAAACAAGCCGCGACCCCTTCCTTCCCCACATGATCGCCGCCGAACACACCGAGAGAATTGAGCTGGGAACCTCGATCGCCGTCGGGTTCGCCCGCAACCCGATGCTTCTGGCGAACCTCGGCAACGACCTCCAGTTCCACAGCCAGGGCCGGTTCATCCTCGGTCTCGGAACCCAGATACGACCACACATCACCAAGCGGTTCTCGATGGAGTGGTCAAGGCCCGCAGCCCGGATGCGCGAGATGATCCAGGCAGTCAGGGCCATCTGGGACTGCTGGAACCAGGACGCCCCCATGGCGTTCCGCGGCGAGTTCTACCGGCACACCCTGATGACACCGTTCTTCAACCCGGGCCCAAACCCCTACGGAACCCCGAAGGTCTTTCTGGCCGCCGTCGGACCGAAGATGTCCGAGGTGGCCGGCGAGGTCTGCGACGGGATCATCTGCCACGGGTTCAGCACCGAAAGGTTCCTACGTGAGGTCACGCTCCCGGCAGTACAACGCGGCCTTGATGCCTCGGGGCGCAGCATGGACGACTTCGAGATCGTTGGCCCCGGCTTTGTCGTGACCGGTGACAGCGAGGAATCGATGGCCAGGGCGGCAGCGGCAACCAGGCAGCAGATCGCCTTCTACGGATCCACCCCCGCCTACCTGCCGGTGCTGGAACTTCACGGTTGGGGTGATCTCCAGGCCGACCTGAACAGGATGTCCAAGCGTGGCGAGTGGAGGGAGATGGCAGACCTCATCGACGACGACATTCTCTCTGCCTTCGCCGTCGTCGGCGAACCGGAGACAATCGCCCCGGGATATCTGGCCAGGTACGGAGACTGCGTGGACCGCCTCACCCTCTACACACCGGGCAGCGGCGACAGCGACGAACTCTGGGCACCCATAGTCGCTGAGTTGGCCGCCTGACCGGGGCCGCCCCGGCGACTGACCTTTGCCCGCCGGTAGGTTTAGGAGCATGGCAGACGCACCTGAGTTCAACTACACGGACCTGTTTCCCCTGCTTGAGGACCCGTACGCCACCACCGCATACCGGAAGCTCACCACAGATGGCGTGTCCACCGTCGACGGGCCTGGTGGCCGCACCTTCCTAGAGGTCGATCCCGAGGCGATAAGGCTGTTGACCGCTACGGCCATGCGCGACATCTCCCACCTGCTGCGCCCGACCCACCTGGCACAGGTGGCGGCGATCCTCGACGACCCGGGGGCATCCGACAACGACCGCTTCGTGGCCCTGGAACTACTCCGGAACGCCAACATCGCTGCTGGTGGCGTGCTCCCCTCCTGTCAGGACACCGGAACCGCCGTGATCTCGGCCAAGAAGGGGCAGCTTGTCCTCACCGACGACACCGACCGTGAAGCCATCTCACGTGGGGTCTACGACACCTTCCAGACCTCCAACCTGAGGTACTCACAGCTGGCACCAATCGACATGTTCAGCGAGGCGAACACAGGGACGAACCTGCCCGCCCAGATTGACATCGAGGCCGTACCCGGCAACGAGTACCGGTTCTTGTTCATGGCCAAGGGAGGCGGCTCGGCAAACAAGAGCTTCCTGTTCCAGGAGACCAAGGCCCTCTTGAATCCAACCAGCCTCACCGCATTCCTTGATGAGAAGCTGCGCGCTCTCGGCACCTCAGCCTGCCCCCCGTACCACCTGGCCGTGGTGATCGGCGGAACCTCGGCCGAACAGAACCTGAAGGTCGCCAAGTACGCCTCGGCCCACTACCTGGACCACCTGCCGACCTCTGGCAGCGAAACCGGCCACGCCTTCCGTGACATCGGATGGGAGGACCAGATCCTGGAACTCACCCGCGGATTCGGCATCGGAGCCCAGTTCGGAGGAAAGTACTTCTGCCACGACGTGAGGGTGGTCAGGCTGCCACGCCACGGAGCCTCCAACCCGGTGGGAATCGCTGTCTCCTGTTCCGCCGATCGACAGGCTCTTGGACGCATCACACCAGACGGCGTGTTCCTCGAACAACTCGAGGAGGACCCGGCCCGCTTCCTGCCAGACGTTGCCGACGACGAACTTCCCGGCGACGTGGTCGCCGTGAACCTGGACCAGCCCATGCGGTCCCTCCTGGAAGAGTTGGGAAGACACCCCGTCAAGACGCGGCTCTCCCTCACCGGAACCCTCGTCGTGGCACGTGACATTGCACACGCCCGTATCCAGGAGTTGCTGGATTCGGGTGAACCGATGCCCGAATACATGCGCAACCATCCCGTCTACTACGCCGGACCAGCCAAGACCCCTGAGGGGTACGCATCAGGGTCGTTCGGACCCACAACAGCCGGGCGTATGGACGCCTACGTCAACACCTTCCAGGCGGCAGGTGGAAGCCTCATCATGCTCGCCAAGGGGAACCGTTCACAACAGGTCACCGAGGCCTGTGCCCGCCATGGCGGCTTCTACCTGGGGTCCATCGGCGGACCGGCGGCACGTCTGGCCAAGGACTCGATCCGCCACGTCGAGGTTCTCGACTACCCGGAGCTCGGGATGGAGGCCGTCTGGCGCATCCAGGTCGAGAACTTCCCGGCGTTCATCGTGGTCGACGACAAGGGCGGCGACTTCTTCGCCGAGGTGACCACTCCGGTTCTGCTGCGCTGACCCGGCGGTACGACAGTCGCCGCAGGCCTCAGACGCAGTGGTTAACGAGACGGCCGACTCCGCCGATCTGAGACTCGACGACCTGGCCGGCCCTGAGGCACCTGCCCTGTGCATCGCCGACACCAGCGGGTGTACCGGTGAACACCAGATCCCCGGGGAAAAGGGTGCATATCCCCGACAGGTAGGAGACCAACTCAGGTACGCCTGCAATCATCCGGGATGTTCGGCTGTCCTGGCGAACCTCACCATCCACGGTGCAGGTGAGCAACAGATCGTCGGGATCATCGAGCAGGTCAACTGAAACCACCGCTGGGCCCGTAGGGCCGAAGGTGGCGTGGCTCTTGCCGAGGCTGAACTGCGGAGGCTGGGCGGCTGTCTGAAGTCGCCGATCGGAAATGTCCTGGCCCACCATGACTCCCGCCATCGCCTCCCACACCTCGCCGGGTAGCAGGTTGGTGCACCGCATTCCAACCACGACCACCAGCTCGACCTCGTAGTCCGTCCGCTCTCCCACTACCTCCACGTCGGCAGTTGGACCGACGAGACAGGAGGGGAACTTGGTGAAGACAACCGGCTCACCGACCGATTCTCGGTCCATCTCATCGACATGGTCCCTGTAGTTCAGGCCAACCGCGAAGATCTGGCGGGGTTGCGGGACGGGAGGCCCCAGCTCAGAGAGTGAGACGGTGCCGTCAGGGTCGCCGTAGGGGACTCCGCCGGCCCCGCAGAGGTCGTGCAGTCGCTCAGGCTCTGCAACCGCCACCATCGGGTCGGCCAGGAGTTCTCCGGTCATTCCACCCAGATCCCACCACCTGGCGCTGCCACCCGTCAGATGGCCGTCATCCACGAGGACCGCCCTGCCGCTCTCGAGACTGGAAAGCCTGTAGCTCATGGGGACGGAGTCTGGCGTGACATCGGATGATTGCAACTCAGACCACCGTTGTTACCAGCCCAGATGGAAGTTGGGAAGATGTGACATATGTGACCTGACACAGCCGGCTTTTCGCGTCATTATGAACATGTGGGAACAAGTACCCGCCACGAGAGCCAACAGGAGGCCTGACAACCGAGCGCACTGCACAGCCCAGATACACCACCCGACCCGAAGGGGAGACCTTGGTAAATCCAAATGCCATCTGTGATGTCGAACTGCTAGCGAAGGGAGAGGTGGGATCCGACGAACGGGACTACGCGATCCGCAAGATCCGGGCACAGTGTGAGTTGGGCCACGAGCCAGTGCTCTCGGCTGTGGTGAAGTTGAGGTTGCGGGACAACACCGCCCTTGACCTTCCGGCAATTGCCGAGGTCAGCATCGACCTGAACGGCGTGGCGATCCGTGCCCACGCGGCCGGCAAGACCGTCACAGAGGCCGTCGACCATCTCGACGAGAGGCTAAGCCGCAGGTTGCGACGGCGACGCAAGCGCCTCGAGGACAGGCGACGAGACCCCGAACCCGACTCGACCCACAGCTCACCCGGGTACATGTCCATCCCCCCGGACGAACGGCAGGTGGTGAGACACAAGACGCTGGCTCTCCATCCGATGTCCCTCGAGGAGGCGGCCGACGAGATGGACCAATTGGACCACAGCTTCTTCCTCTTCCTCGACGTGGACCACGAGGTGGACCGCGTCATCTACCGCAACGGCTCCAGCATCATCTGTGTGTCACCCGAGATCCCCGGAGAGGACCTGCCGGGCGACACCAGGCCGCCAATCCACTCAGGGCCGCTCGTGTTGAACCACCTGCCACTTGCCGAGGCCGAGGCCCTGCTCGACGAGGGAGACGAACCGTTCGTCTTCTTCGCCGTCCCCGGCTCCGACCGCGGTCAGGTCGTGTACCGGCGATATGACGGCCACTACGGCCTGATCATGCCCGCCGACTGAGACTTCCAGGGCCGGTGGGTCAGCCCGGCCGCCGAACCGGAACAACTATCGGGCCGGCCTCGTCGTCGATGACCCTGACCCTCACCCCATAGTGGCGGGAGACAGCCTCGCCCGTCAGCACCTCGGCCGCCGGACCGGATGCGGCGACCAGGCCGCCGTCGAGCATCACGAGGCGACTCGCGTACTGGCCGGCCAGGGTCAGGTCGTGCATGGTGGCCAGGACGGTCAGGTTCCGCTCTGACCTGAGCCCGTCAACCAGGTCAAGAACCTCCTGTTGGTGGCCGATGTCGAGGGCGGTGGTGGGTTCATCCAGCAGGAGAACCGGCGACTCCTGGGTCAGGGCCCGCGCTATCACGACGCGCTGTCTCTCGCCTCCAGACAGGGTGTCCACAGTCCGCCCGCCAAGATGGCCGGCGTCCAGATCAGTCAGCGCCGCCATGGCCACGGCGTTGTCGGCCGGCCCCTCGGCCTGAAAAAAACCGAGATGGGCAGTGCGTCCCAGCAGCACGTAGTCGAGGACACGCATGCCCGCCGGTATCACCGGTTCCTGAGGCACCAGTGCAACACGCCTGGCCAGCTCCCTGCGGGACAGGGAACCAACCTGCCTGTCCTCGAGGAGGATCTCTCCGCCAGCCTTCAACCCACCGGCGATCGCCCGCAGGAGGGTGCTTTTCCCGGCACCATTGGGACCGACAATTGTGACCCATCCACCCGGTTCGACATCAAGGTCAACTCCGCGCAGCACGTCGACGCCGTCAAAGGTGACAACGACCGATCGACAGGCGATACCCGTCATCCGGTTCTCCTTGCACTGCGCAGAACCAGGACGAAGAACGGTGCCCCAAGAAAGGCGGTAACAACGCCAATCGGAATCTCCGCCGGTTGCACCGCCAGACGGGCCACGATGTCAGCCAGCACCAGAAATGCCCCACCGAACAGGATCGTCAACGGCAGGATCACCCGGTAACTGGTACCGAACAGGAGCCGCACCGTGTGCGGGACGATGATCCCGACGAACCCGATAAGGCCGCTCACCGAAACCGCTGCCGCTGTTCCGAGCGAGGCAGCCACGACCGTGATGAGGCGCATGCGGCGGACATCCAGACCAAGGGCACCCGCCTCCTCGTCACCAACGCCAAGCGCATCCAAGCGTCGCCTCACCAGCAGGATCAGGCCGAGACAGACCCCGGTGTAGGGGGCCAGCAGAACCACGTCGTTCCACCCGGCCGTTCGGAGTTGGCCTAGAACGAAGAAGTACACCTGCCTGATCGTCTCGGACTCGCGTTGCTGGACGAAGGTCTGCACTGCTGTGAAGAAGCTGGCCACAGCCACACCCGAGAGCACCAGGCTGGTCACGGGGTCCAGACGGCCTCCGGCTGCCCCAACCAGGTAGGTGAGGGAGACCGCTGCCAGTGCCCCGGCGAATGCCGACAGCGGCACGGGGTCGAGGATGCCGATGCCATCTCCGGCACCGGAGACGATGGCCATGGTCGCGCCGAAGCCTGCACCAGCGGCCACTCCCAACAGGTAGGGGTCGGCCAGAGGGTTGCGAAACACCCCTTGGTAGGCGCCACCGGCAGTAGCGAGCATTGCCCCCACGAGAAGCCCCAGCACGACCCGCGGAAGACGAATCTCCCAGATAATGGCCTGCTGCCTTGCGGCCAGACCCGATTCCAGGTCCACAAGAGGCAGCCCATCAGCAAGCTCGCGGAGCACGTCGCCGAAACCGATCTCAGCCGGCCCGAGGGTCAGGCCGGCAACCCCTGCGACAAGAACCGCAATGCAGCCGGATGCCACCCACCACCCGCTGAGCCGCGCCGGTCGAACCGCTCTTGACCTCATGACGCACCCGAATGGTGGGTGATGTGCATCAGGACCTCATCAGCCTTCGAACCCCTCGATGGCCACCTTCACCGACTCGATGAAGTCGACCACCCGTGGCCCCCACCGGCCAGACGTGTCCTGGTCCAGCGGGACAACGTGCCCGTCCACTACCGCTGTCAGGACATCCCAACCAGGTCGGGCAGCAACGGTCTCGGCCGACTCACCCCATGCGGCATCAGACAGGAAGATGATGTCGGGGTCTGCCTCCAGGATGAACTCTGCTGAGAGTTGCGGCCAACCGAAGCCGGCCTCGTCTGCCGGGTCGGCGATGTTCTCAAGGCCAAGGAGGGCGTACAGCTGACCTACGAAGGTGGTCGAGGTGGCCGAGTAGAGCGTGTTGTCGATCTCGTGGAAGTAGGTCATCCCGGCACCGACCGGATCGTCGGACAGTTCAGCCAGTCCGGCCCGGATCGACTCGTTTACGGCCGTCGCCTCTTCCACTTGGCCGGTCAGGTCTCCCAACTCGGCGATCTGCGAATAGGTGTCCTCGATTGAGTTGGCAGCCCACTGCATGACGGTCGGAATCCCCAGAGCCTCGAGACCATCGACCAGATCGCCCGGGTCGTAGGAGATGACCACCAGGTCGGGGTCATAACCGGCAATCGACTCGACGTTGGGCGTGAAGCCCGACAGCTCGGTCACAGGTGCTTCAGCTGGATAGTTGGACATGTTGTCCACGGCGACAACCTGGCGGCCGGCACCAATGGCGAAGAGGATCTCGGTCGCTGTGGGCGACAGGGAGATGATCGCTGTAGGGCCGTCAGGTGCCACGGTCGTTGCGACCCCCGAGACGGCTGGTTGACCCCCTCCTCCATCGGATCCACAGGCGGTCAGGGCGATTGCGAGCGCGCCAAGCAGTGCCAGGACGCGCAAGCGAAAGAGGGTTCGGACGGGTGGGCTGGTCATTTGTTTCTCCTGTCTGCCGAGTAGACGGGCGCAGACAGGAAGCCCTGCCCGACGACCGCTCTTCCTCGAGAGCCGTTGTCGAGCCCCATGGCCGGTCGGCCTGGCTCGCCCACCCCCTCACGGGTGCGGGCACACAGTTGCGGGACAGCGCCGGAATCGCACCGGCTTCGCCTCGCCACGGGGCGCCGTCACACTACAGGTCCACCCGGGGTGCCGCGCCACCCTTTGGGTCGCTCCCGGTCTGCTACCAGACCAGACAGGAGCGGACCGCTTCGGTGAACTCCGGCCTGGTGACCAGGAAGCCCGGCACCACCGGCCGGGCCTTGTTGTAGGAGAGGTCCGATCCGTCCATGCCGCAGACGTCGAGACCGGCCGCTGCCGCAACCGCCGCCGGTGCGCAGACGTCCCACTCGTAGAGCCCAGACGGGTGCACGTACACGTCTGCAGTCCCCTCTACGACGGCCATGGCCTTCACCCCGGCCGACCCGCAGGTACGCACCACGCCACCTATTGCAGCAGCCACGTGCTCGGCCTCTCCCCACTGAGACCGGCTCGTTATGACCACCGGCCTGTCACGTGGAGTGTCACAGCCGTCGGGCACGGGTTCCTGGAGGGTTCCGTAGAGCCTCCCGACGGCTGGAAGGTCCACGGCTGCCGCAACGGGAGCACCGCCCACGACCAGCGCCACATGCACCGCCCACTCAGCGCTACCGGGCATTCCGTAGTCCCGGGTTCCGTCCAGTGGGTCGAGGATCCACACACGCCTTTCCGTGAGCCTCGACCCGTCGTCGGTCCCCTCTTCTGAGAGCACTGCATCATCGGGCCGGAACCTGGCCAGCGCTTCCACCAGATGGTCATGGGCAACCCTGTCGCCGACGGCCCTCACCCGATGCGCGGGAAGCCCATCAGACAAGGCCTTCCTTCTCACATCAACCAGAAGGTTCCCGGCCTTCCGGGCAAGCATGCCAGCCAGGCGATGGTCACAGGTGTGGTCCGGATCGGCCCCGGAGACCAGCTTCGACATGGGCGGCGACCCTATCGGCAACGATCCACCCGGTCCGGACCGGGTGGATCCGCACGTAACGGCACCTCGGGGCCACTACCGTTGGCCTGGGCCGGCCGGCCTCTCACCGCGTCATCACACGGAGTACCCACATGCCCCACGGACGTATCACGGGATGGGCGACGAACCTTCCCGAGAGGGTTCTCACCAATGACGACCTGTCGAAGATGGTGGACACATCCGATGAATGGATTACCGCCAGAAGTGGAATCAGGAGCCGCCACATCGACGGCACGGTTACGGAGATGTCGACGGCTGCCGGTCGGGCCGCAATGGACATGGCTGGTCTGACACCGGAACAGATCGACCTGCTGCTGCTGGCGACCACCACCGCCGACCAGCAGTTCCCGGCCAGCGCGTCTGTCGTACAGCACGAGCTGGGCCTCACCTGTGGAGCCGTCGACATGAACGCAGCGTGTTCGGGCTTCGTCTACGGGCTCGTCACGGCAATGCAGTTCATGAACAGCGGGGTTGAACGCATCCTCCTTATCGGCAGCGACGCCCTCAGCGGAATCGTGGACTGGACCGACCGGGGCACATGCGTCCTTTTCGGCGACGGTGCCGGCGCGGTCGTGCTGGAACGCACCGGCGATGAGCCCTCACTGCTGGGATGGGACCTCATGTCTGACGGCTCGGCTGCCGGCATCCTCTACTGCGACCACGGCGGAACAATCGTGATGAACGGCAAGGAGGTCTTCAGGAGGGCTGTGATGGCCATGACCAACTCCGCCCAGAACGCGATCGATCGCGCCCGGGTATCCGCCGGCGATATCTCAATCGTGGTCCCCCACCAGGCCAACGTGAGGATCATCGAGGCCTCCCTGAAACGCCTCGGCATTCCGATGGACAGGACGGCACTGGTCCTGGCCCACACCGGCAACACGTCTGCGGCCTCCATACCCCTCGCCCTCGTGGATGCCATCGACAACGACAGGATCGCCCCGGGTGACCTGGTGCTCATGGTCGGCTTCGGAGCGGGCATGTCGTCGGCCGCCGCCGTGCTCCGCTGGGACCCTCCAACCGGCTGACCCGCCACCGGCGGTACCCTCGCCGCCGTGCTTACCGCCTCGGGCCTGTCCCGGTCATTTGGTTCCCGGACCCTTTTCCGCGAGGTCTCGCTCCAGTTGGGAGCTGGTCGCAGGGTCGCGCTCATAGGCGGAAACGGAACCGGAAAGACCACTCTCCTGGAGATCCTGGTCGGAATCCACGAGGCCGACACCGGCGAGGTTCACAGGCCAAAGGATCTACGTATCGGCTACCTGCCGCAGGAGTTGCCGACAGAGACGGGCCGCAGTGTGTTCGAACAGGTCATGTTGGGAGCTGAGCAGGTGACCCTCCTGGCGCACAGGATCCACGACCTCGGACAGCAGCTGGGAACAGCGGTAGGGCCAGAACAGGAACGCGTGCTGGCCGAGTTCGGGGAGGCCCAGTCCAGATTCGAACAGATCGGGGGCTACGCCGTCGAGGCAGAGGCCCATCGGATATTGGCAGGTCTTGGCTTCGACCCGGAGGCCCACGATCGGCCCATGGACGAGATGTCGGGCGGCTGGCGAATGAGGGTGGCCCTGGCGAGGCTTATCCTGTCTGCGCCCGACCTGCTGGTCATGGACGAGCCCACCAACCACCTCGACGTCGACAGCGTCGCATGGCTGGAACAGCAGTTGGCCGGGTGGTCGGGTGGTCTCCTGTTCGTCAGCCACGACCGGGACTTCATCGACGCCGTGGCCAACCGCATCCTCGAACTGTCTGGAGCGCGGGTCACCGAGTACATCGGAGGCTTCGCCGACTTCGTGGTCGCCCGCGAGGAACGCCTCGAGGCCCAGCGGGCTGCCGCCGCCCAGCAGTCCCGTCAGGTCGCACATGTCGAGCAGTTCATCGAGCGCTTCCGCTACAAGGCCACCAAGGCACGTCAGGTGCAGAGCCGGGTGAAGGCGCTCCAGAAGCTGGACCGGATCGTCGTTGATGAGCACGAGAGCCCGGCATCCAGGTTCGGGTTCCCCAAACCGCGCAGGTCATCTCGGATCGTTGCCGAGTTGGAGGACGTGACCGCTGGCTACGACGGAGACACCGGAGACGAGATCGTGCTGACAGACGTCACGTTCACCGTCGAACGGGGAGGGGTGCTGGCCCTGGTCGGCCCCAACGGAGCCGGCAAGACCACCCTCGTAAAGCTCCTAACCGGAGAACTGGAGCCCCTCAGCGGCAGGGTGTCAAGGGGAACCAACGTGGACCTCTCGTACTTCGACCAACTCCAGGCCGAGGTGCTTGACGAACAGAGGACCGTGATCGACGAGTTCAGGACCGTTCCAGGGGTAGGAACGGACGGTCGCAATCCCCGCACCTACCTCGCATCGTTCGGATTCAGGGGCGATGCGGTGGACCGGCTGGTGGGAGACCTCTCCGGTGGGGAACAGACACGCTTGGCGCTCGCCAAAACCCTGGCCGTGCCGGTCAACCTGCTGATCCTGGATGAGCCCACGAACCACCTTGACCTCCCCAGCTGCGACGTGCTGGAGGACGCCCTCAGCGCCTATCCGGGAACGGTCGTGCTGATCACCCACGACCGACACCTGATCCGCTCGGTTGCGGACAACCTTGTGGAGGTCAGGTCCGGACGCGCGGTGTGGCACACGGGGGTACCCGACAAGGTCCTCTACCCGGCTCAGGTCTCCTCCCCTCCGAAGGCACAAGCGGAGTCGGGCAGCTCAACACAGCCGAAGCAGAACCAGGGCCCCCGGAAGCAGCGCTCCAAGGATCCTGCCTCCGGTCTCAGGAAACGCCTCGCCCGGGCCGAGCGCGACTGGGAAGCGGCAGAGGCCGTTGTCGTCGCGATGCAGGAACGTCTGTCCGACCCCGACCTATACAAGAACCCGGAGGAGGCAGCTGCCGTGGTCGCAGAACATGAGGGGGCCAAGGACCGGGCGGCAACCCTCATGTCCGAGTGGGAGAAGCTGAGCGCCCAGCTGGGCGGCTGAACCGCCGCTGCCACCAGACCCACCTGACACCGCTACGGTCGCATCCCATGCGCATCCTGGTTACCAACGACGACGGCATCGACTCTGTCGGGCTGCACGTTCTGGCGAGAGCGATGCTCGAACACGGAGATGTCACGATCGTGGCACCTGATACCGAGTACTCGGGGGCCGGGGCGGCGTTCGGGCCCGTTCACCTGATCCGTCCCGAGGTCCACGAGGCCCACGTGGAAGGGGTGTCAGACGCATGGTCGGTGAGTGGCCCCCCGGGGTTGTGCGTCCTCTACAGCCGGCTGGGGTTGTTCGGCGAGCCATTCGATCTGGTGGTGGCAGGCATCAACCCGGGAATGAACGTGGGCAGGTCCGTGTACCACTCGGGAACCGTCGGAGCGGCGCTGACAGCACGCAACGGTGGGATCACCGGCGTAGCGGTCAGCCAGGCTGTCGCCCAGTGGGGTGTCGAGGGTCAGGGCACCGGCGAGGATCTCGACCAGCAGGTGTGGGACTCGGCTGCCGAGGTGGCCCGGGTGGCGGTCGGCGCCATAATTGAAAACCCGCCGGACACGCCATCGGTTCTCAACATCAACGTCCCCAACCTGGCCGTGGGCGAAATGGCTGGTTGGAAGCAGACCCAGATCGGTCACCTTCCGCCCAGGACGATGTCCACCGCAAGTCTCGAACCCAAGCCCGGCCATGAGGGCAGCTACGACATCGTCATGTCATGGGGTGAACCATCGGTTCTGCCACCAGACACAGATGGTGGCGCCGTGATGGACGGCTTCGTCAGCCTTACCTGGGTTGGTGGCATGGCAGCCGAACCAGCAATCGATGATGACCGCGTTGTGGCGGCTGTCGCCGACCTTCTGGGCTGATGCCTTCCGAGGCACCCGAAACGATCTGGTACGTGGCATACGGTTCCAACCTGCTTGAGGCCCGCTTTCTCGCCTATCTGACCGGCTGTGGTGACGGCGAGCCATGGGGACCACACCGTGGCGCCGCTGACCCCAGCCCGCCAAAGGCTGACCGGCGGGTGGAGGTGCCCCATCCGGTCAGGTTCGGAGGCAACTCTCAGAGATGGGGTGGTGGTTGTTGCTTCTGTCCGGTTGAACCCCTGCCAACGGATCGCCTCACCCCGGTAGGTCGAGCCTGGTTGGTGACCCGTTCCCAACTGGCCGACATCGTCACTCAGGAGAACCGTCTCCCTGCCGACTCGGTGCAGATTCCTGACCGGCTGCCCAAACCAGGTGACTCCACGCGCGTGATAGACGGCCTCATTGACAGGCTGTTGGCCATGCCACCTATCGACGGCATTTCGGCTGTGACCCTTGCATCGACCGACCCTCCACCGATAGCGCCACCGGCACCCCGGTACAGGACCGTCCTTGCCGGCGGCATGGCCGAGATGGGGATGACCCCATCCGACGTTGACAGCCACCTAGCCGACCTGGACCGCTCCTGACGCGACACCAGAACCATGCATCGTCCGGTGCCCGGTGGTAGGCATTATCTCCGTCAACCGATGCCGGAACCGGAGCAGCAGACAAGTTGAAGGTCGTAGTCATCCACCAGAGCCGCACAGGCAACACGAAGAGGGCCGCCGAGTTGATCGGAGGTGCCGCAGAGGCAACCGGTGCGACCGTCGCAGTTCGCCCTGTCACCAACATCGACATGGGCGAGTTGGCCGAGGCCGACCTCGTCTTTGTCGGCACCTGGGTGGACGGCCTCATCCTCTTCGGGCATAGGCCGGGCGACGCCACGAAGGTTCGCGGAATTCCAAAGCTCTGGAACAAGCGAGTCGCCGCCTTCATGACGCACGCCGTGAACCCCGGTAGTGCGGCCGACAGGTTTGCTGAGCTACTCGAGGCTCATGGGGCCGATGTGGTTGCGGCATGCTCGCTGAACCGAAGACGCCTCGATTCCGAGGCAGCCGAGTTCGCGACAAGGGTGCTCTCCTCTACCTGAGGCTGAGGCTTCCCAGCCGAGGTCAGGATCTGGTTCGGAGCACGCGGTGGTGCGACCTGCGGGCCGACCGCCAGCCGTCAGCAGCGAATACAGCCACGGCGACCCAGATGAAGGTGAACCCGACCAGACGGCCACCGTCGAACAACTCTCCGTAGACGAACACGCCCAGCAAGAAGTTGAGCGTCGGCGCCAGATACTGGATCATCCCGATCAGGCTGAGCGGGATCCGTCGTGCCGCTCCGGCAAAGAGCAGCAGCGGAACTCCCGTGAACGCCCCGCTGGCGACCAGCAGTGCGGTGGTCCCCGGGTTGGACGGACCCACGACACCGGAACCACCGGTGGTCCGAAAGGCAAGGAACACCAGAGCCGGCATGATCATCACCGAGACCTCGATTGCCAGGCTTACGAGGGGTGGGCTGTCGATCTTCTTCTTGAGGAGGCCGTAGAAGCCGAAGGTAAACCCCAGGACCAGCGAGACCCAGGGAAGGCTTCCAACGCCGACGGTGAGCCACACCACGCCGATTGTCGCCAACGCAATGGCGGCCCACTGGCCCCTACGCAACGACTCCCCCAGAAACACAACACCCAATAACACGCTCACCAGTGGGTTGATGAAGTACCCGAGGCTTCCCTCAAGCACCCGGTCGGTGTTCATTGCCCAGACCCAGGTCAGCCAGTTGGTGCCCAGCAGCGCTGCAGCCACGATCTCCAGAACCAGAATCCGTGGCGACGAGGCTGCCGCTATGACATCACGCCACGACCTGCGGACCAGATGGACCACCATCACAAACACGAAGATCCAGAGCGCCCTGTGGCCCAGGACATCAGCCGCCGGTACCGACGACAGGCTCTTCCAGAACACCGGGGACAGCCCCCAGATCGTGTACGCACATATCGCGTAGACGAGGCCCCTCTGCATCGGTGCAGTCTCGCCGGACCCGCCGCCCTATCCTCCTCCCGGTATGGAGAATCGGGTGAAACCACGTGGGCCGGACACATCGACCGTTTCCACCTTGGGACAGGGCCGGTCCTGACGGTGCGCATTGGACTGCTCCGCTGCGACGAGGTGGGTGGCGACCGGGCCGAACGGTTCGGCGGCTATCTGGACCTCTACAGCAACCTCTTGAGGGCTGTTGATCCGAACGTAGCCATCACGGACTACGACGTTGTCAACGGTGAACTGCCGGCTGACCCGGGCGAACAGGACGGTTGGCTGATCTCCGGTTCCAGGGCATCCGTCTACGACGACGAACCATGGCTGGCGGACCTCCTGGACCTGCTCGTGAGGCTGGATGCAGAAAGAGCCCCGACAGTCGGGATCTGCTTCGGCCACCAGGCACTCGCCCAGGCCCTGGGCGGTGAGGTGACGATGGCTGAAGGCGGCTGGGGAATAGGAATCCACCAGGCGCAGGTTGACGACCCTTCTGAGTGGATGCTTCCGGAGCGGGAGCAGTTCGGCATCGCCTACAGCCACAAGGACCAGGTGACGGCACTACCCGACGGCGCGACGGTCATCGCCACGAGCGACCACTGCCCCATCGCCGCCTTCACCATCGGCGACCACGTGCTGGGAATCCAGGGACATCCGGAGTTCACCACCGAGTTCGCCGCGGACGTCTACCAGAGCCGTACGGGGCTCTTTCCCGACAAGGTGTTGGACGACGCCATGCGCTCCCTTGAGGGCGTCATCGACAGTTCCGACGTGGCTGCATGGATGCTGGGGTTCCTGCGGGGGAGCTGACCCGCCCGCCCCTGAGGTCAGGTGGCCACCGGAGCCAGCGGCCTCGTGACGACCACTGCCAGAGCAGCCACCACAACAGCCATTCCGACTGCCTGAAGGCCACCTAGCTCCTCGCCGACCAGCCACCATGCGTAGAGCGGGGCGATGGCGGTGAACAACAGGCCGATAAGACCCATAACCGGTAGCGAAACGTGGGCGTGGGCGAAGTTGGTGAGGAGGTGACCCGTTCCCGGAATCACCGCCATGAGCACAACGGGCCACCAGTCGGATCCCACGGGAGGTGAGATGGGGTGGCCGACGATCAGGGCGGCTGGAAGGATTGTCAGAACAGCCACGATCGTCAGGCCCAACTGATATGGGACCGAGTCAAGTTCCGATCGTGCCCTCTTGCTGACCACGTAGTAGAGGGAGAACAGCAACATGGTGACCAGGGCTAGAAGGTCGCCCGACCTGGTGGCCACACCGCCACCCTGAGAGGCATACATGGCCAGAGCGACCCCACCGATCGAGACAAGCGACCAGCCGTAGAGGGAGCGAGGGGGTCTCTCCCCAAAGAGCCGTCCAGCCACACCCATGAGAATGACCGGTTGGAGGGCTCCGATCACGACAGCATTGGCTGCGCTCGTACGGCGCATGGAGGCCATGAAGAACACAAGGTTCACACCGAAGATGAGCCCACCGAGCATCGAGCGGCGAAGTTCCAACCAGCCGAAGTGCTTCCTTGTGGCAACCAGCACTACGGCGTAGCCGAGCGCACCGAACAGGAGACGCCAGAACACGAAGGTCATCTCGGGAAGGTCCGACATCTTCACGATGCTCGGACCGAACGCCATCAGGCCCACGGCCAGGAGCGCGGCACTCCTACCGACCTTGGTTCGACCATCCACCGCGGAACCCTCCCACGCCCGCCCGATCAACCCCCCACCCGGGCTGTGGACGTCAACGCATGGACACAGCGGCGTCCTGAGCCTCCTGCAACCCTGCAGTCAAGACCGTGGTCCATTCGCTCAGGGCGCTACGCGGGCCGCTCTGGTCCGGCGGCTGAATCGGTCGACCAACTGCCACCCTGACCCGCGTCGGCCTGGGAATCCTGGTTCCCATCGGCATGGAGGTCTCGGTACCTGAGATGCCGACGGGAACCACTACGGCACCGGTCTTGGCGGCCAGGTAGGCGGTACCGTCAAAGAGGTCTTCGATCTGGTCTCCGGTCTGTCGACCACCTTCAGGGAAGACCAGCAACATGGCACCCGCATCCAGAAGCGATCGGGCAGCCCGGATGGACTCCCTGTCGGCACTCCCCCGTCGAACCGGGAACGCACCGAGGGCAGCCAGAAACCAGGCCATCGGCCTCACCTTGAACAGACTCTCCTTGGCTAGGGCCCGAAACCGCCGCCTTGTCAGGGGCGCCAGCAACGGTGAGTCCAGGTTGGAGCGGTGGACAGGTGCCAGAATCACTGGCCCCGACACCGGAATATTCTGACGACCAACGGCCCTCACCCGGAAATACGGCCAGAGAACGAGACGGATCAGCGACCGGACCACTCCGTAGACGATGGTGGCCGACGCACCGGATGCGACCCTCTGGGCGCGGGCCCCGATGTCCTCGGTCAGCGTCGACCGATCCGGGCGCTCAGGACGTCGCGCAGGCTTACCATCCCGACGAGGCCCGTCGAGTCGACGATCGGCAGGTGTCGGAACCCCCGGCTGAGCATGAGGGTCGCAGCGTCCTCGGTGTCGAAGTCGGGACCGGCCGTGTCCGGTTCAGCCGTCATCCACGCCTCAACCGATGAACTGGAGAGGTCAGGCTCGCCTGCCGCTGCCCTCAGAACATCTCGCTCGGTGAGAATGCCCAGGATCATCTTTCCGAGCACCACGACGACGGATCCGAAACCGCCCTTGACCATTACCTTGGCGGCATCTGACATGGTGGCGTCGGGCTGGAGCGTCGCCACCCCGGTTGACATCACCTCTGACACGGCGACCATCAGCCAACACCTCCGACCTCATCCAGCTCAGGGTCGCTGCGTTCCCGTGCTGGCTGGTCAAGGTCCTGGTTCAGGTGGCGCCACAGGGTTCCCGCCCAGACGCTGGCATGTGGCCACTCACGCCAGAAGGTCTGTAGAACGAGCGGATCGAAGTCATCGGCGGCCTGGGCAGGGGTGCTCGAGCGCGCCAAGTCCTCAAGTGCGTCGATTGCCTCAAGAAGTCTTTCCGACGGATCGGCGGCCATGCATCTCCCTTGCTGTCGAACCCTGTCTGAGCAGCCCGTATTCCAGCTGAACAGTCAGTCTCCCCTGAAACCGGTGCCTCTGGCAAACGGACCTTCGGCACCCGACCCGGTCAGCGGGTAAGGAAGAGCTGGATCTCGACGATCCCGTGGTCCTCTACTGCAATCACGATCGACGCCGATGGAACCTCAACGCCGTGGTCGGCGAACACGACGTCGAATGTTCCGACCACGGCCAACACGTTCCCCACCAGGTCGGCGTAGAGGTCCACGTCCACCGGTTGACTGACACCGTTCACCGTGAGCGTTCCCGGCACCGACACCTCCGCCGAGGTATCGACATCGCCGAGGTCAATTGGGCCCTCCAGGGCGAACACGGCCTCCGGATGGGTTGACGTGTTCAGGGCCTCTTGAACCTTCGGGTCGCGAAATGAACGGTCCGTCTGCAAGCCACGCAGATCGGCTCGTATCTCGGCACTCAGGAGAACCGTTCCGTCCAACTGGACCTCTCCGGTTACGAGCGGAGTCCGGCCGACCGCTGTCGTGTTTCCGATTCCGCGCCCCAGTTCCTCGTTGACCCGAAAGCCCACGTAGCTGCTCGTGAAGTCGCTGTAGTCGCCGATGGACGTGTCGACCGTCCATGTTCCCGTTGGGACGGCTGAAGCCGTCGTGGTGGGCGCCACCGTCGTCGTTACGGGTGCGGCCGTTGTGGTTGACGTTGCTGTGGTGGTGGGTGCCACGGTCGTCGTTGCAGGTGCAGCCGCTGTGGTGGTGGGTGCCGCTGTCGTGGTTGTTGGTGCCAACGTTGTGGTTGTTGGTGCCGCTGTCGTGGTCGTGGCCTGGGAAGCTGCGGCCACCTGGGCAGCCGAACCGATATCAGGTGCTGGTGGAGCGCTGTCGCGAATCAGGAACCACCATGCACCAACGGCCAACAGCGCCAAGGCAGCGACCATCAGGTTCCTTCGCATTATGGGTACTCCTCCGCGCTGCAAGGCCGGGCCTTCCAACCGGACGAGAGGCTACATCCCGGTACAGCCCGACAGGGAGCGGAGCGGACCCTGCCCATAGGGTTCCAGCATGAAATTCGGGATCTTCTATGAACACCAGCTGCCACGCCCGTGGGACGACGGCGAAGAACACCAGCTCTTCAAGGACGCCCTCGACCAGGTGGAGTTGGCCGACAAGTTGGGTTTCGACCGCGTCTGGGAGGTTGAGCACCACTTCCTCGAGGAGTACAGCCACAGCTCGGCACCCGAGGTCTTTCTTGCCGCGGCCAGCCAGCGCACCACCCGGATAAGGCTCGGACACGGAATCGTGCTGCTCCCCGGCGAGTACAACCACACGGCGAGGGTGGTGGAGCGGATCAACACCCTTGACCTGTTGTCTGACGGTCGGGTCGACTTCGGTTCCGGCGAATCATCCTCCAACGCCGAGCTGGAGGGGTTCGGCACAGACAGGGAGACAAAAAGAGACCAGTGGCTGGACCACATCGAGGCCGCAGCCAGGATGATGGTCGAGGAGCCCTTCGCCGGTTGGGACGGACCGTGGCTCAAGATGCCTCCACGAAACATCGTGCCCAAGCCCCATCAGAAGCCCCACCCGCCCCTCTGGGTGGCGTGCAGCCAACGGGAGACGATCAAGTTGGCTGCACAGAAGGGGATCGGTGCCCTCACGTTCGCCTTCGTCGAGGCCGAAGAGGTTCGACACTGGGTCGCCGAGTACTACGCAACCATCGCATCTGAGGAGTGTGTCCCCGCCGGCTTCGCTGTCAACGCAAACATCTCCAGCGTGCTGCCGATGATGTGTCACGAGGACGAGGCGACCGCCATCGACCGGGGTATCGACGGTGCCCACTTCTTTGGCTACTCGCTCGGTCACTTCTACGGCTTCGGACAGCACAGGCCCGGTGTCACAGACATCTGGGCCGAGTTCGAGGAAAACCGCAGTGCCTTCGGTTTCGACCGTGAGACGGCTGCCCAGACCGACGTCGAACTCCGCGCACGCCTGGCCGGATCTGCCGCCTCGATCGGCGACGGCCTCCTGTCTCTGCGCGGGGCAATCGGCACCCCGGAACAACTCCGGAACCTGCTGCGCCAGTACGAGGCGGCCGGGATCGACGAGGTGATCTTCGTCAGCCAGGCGGGTCGCAACAGGCACGAACACATCTGTGAGTCGATGGAGTTGTTCGCCGCGGAGGTGATGCCTGAGTTTGCAGAGAGGGATCCGGATCTCGCCCGCTCCAAGGAGGAACGGTTGGCACCGGCTTTTGAGGCAGCTCTGGCCAGACGTGACGGACCAAGGACCGTGGACCCCGACTACCTGATTCCTCCTCCGGCCGCAGCCCTCTGACGGTTAGGCGAACCTTCCGGTCAATAGCCAGGCTCGTCGCCCTCCCAACTCCAGGTGCAGCGACTCTGTGAGACCAGGGCGCACCTGACGGGCAAGATCCCTGTCGGCCACGAGCAGACCCAGGCCCCACCCTGGGAGTTTCTCATTCCCGACACGGCCGAGGGTGGCGTACAGGTTCCTGAGGTCACCCCCTGGAGACACACGTCCTCCCCAGGGCGGGTTGGTGACCATGTGGCCCGGCGCGTCATCGGATGGAAACGGCTCGAGAGCCGAGATCGGAGCCTGCCTGAACTGGATCATCTCGGCTACGCCTGCCCGTTCGGCGTTGGACTGGGCGGACTCGACAGCCCCGGCGTCGCGGTCGGCGGCAACGATGGCCGGGGCGCCGGTCACGGAGGTGGAGGCCTCGGTTGTGACGCTGGCCCAGGTGCCGGGCTGAAACCCCGACCAGTCCTGGAAGCGGAACGAACGCCCCGCCCCGGGCGCACGCCCGGCGGCCATCATGGCCGCCTCGATTGCGATCGTTCCGGACCCACACATCGGATCCACGAACGACGTCGTCGGATCCCAGCCGGAAGCCACCAGAAGACCCGCAGCAACCGACTCACGCAGCGGCGCCTTCGCCTGATCGAGTCGCCAACCCCTCTGATGGAGGGGTGCCCCCGACGAGTCGATGCTCACCACGAACCTGTCCTTCACGGCCCTGACGACGATCAGTTGTTCGGGTCCGTCCACGGCGTGACCTGGGAGCGCAGCCTCGAACCTCTCAGCAACGGCTGCATCATGCCAGAGCATCGACCTCCGGGTGGTTACACGGAACGCGGGACGGGTGGTCCCGTCCAACCACTCGGACCAGTCGACCTCTCCCAACCGTCGTTGCAGGTCGGCAAAGGTCCTTACCGTGAACGTTGCCGCCCTTACTAGAACTCTGGTGGCGCACCTCAGAAACATGTTCGCCGCGTACAGCTGGCGGGTGGTCAGCCGGCACGTGACACCACCCTTTTCCGTTCGGGTACGTCGAACTCCGAGTGTGGCCAACTCGGCGGCAACGACCTCCTCCAGCCCGGGTGGACACACCACCAGGACATC